>Ga0209185_1000036_pt1 | contig 236768 bp, 221 predicted proteins | sample SidtaG_2_FD_187425 | JGI IMG/M metagenome (GOLD analysis project Ga0209185, IMG submission 187425) | Marine algal microbial communities from Sidmouth, United Kingdom - Sidmouth_Asex2 metaG (SPAdes) (version 2) | ecosystem: Host-associated > Algae > Red algae > Unclassified | place: Sidmouth... | reverse complement strand
TTAGTTTGGCTTGATGGTGCCAAGCATCTCATCAAGCTCAACAGCAGGCAGCAACTTATCGTGCCGTTCCTTGGGAAGGGCTGTGAAAAATATTATCTGCTCTGCTAGCTAGCCTGCTGAATGTAGGATCGAGGTGGCCACATTAGATATATGGTTCGTCCAACAGACCGAGGTCAAGAATATGGCACAAAGCTGCTAGCCATGACGTTAGAAAAAGCGCAACAGATGGGACTCAATCGCGTTCTTGTCACTTGTGATGCGGATAATTGGGCATCTACTACTCGGGTGATTCAGAACAACAGAGGCAACCTAGCAAGCTAAAGCATTTCGGCACAAACAGGCAACCCTATCGCTCGATATTGGATCACATTAGATACGGAGATTTAGTTCTGATGTAGAGGCTAGATAGGGCTGCCTAGTGATTTCAACGTTGGCCGCATTGCTGTAATCTCATCACGATGAGCAGTGACGGTCAATAGTGTTTTGGAGTCTACGTCTGTGGACAACGATGTTGCAGTTGGAACAGGCTCTACTTTCAATTTGATACGCTCTGGCCGTTCAGCTCTCTGCCAATAAAACCAACCCGCCAGGGGCGAGATCAAAGTCAGTACGGTAAAACCTAAACCGATAGCTGGGAACAAAATACTCAAAACTAAACTTAGACAGAGGGTTGCCGTTAGCATGAGTCCAGACAAGAAACCTGCTAATAAAAGACTGGGCCGCACCATTCCTTCAAAAGTCACTTGCTCTCGCTCTTTATCCAGCGCCACAATCCGGTAAGCACGGTTAGACAAATACGTTTCCACTTGCTGCAATACTTCTTCTTCCGGTTGAGTAGAAAGCCATTGCAACTCCTCCGTTCGATCTTTGACCGATGCTCGGATGAAAAAAAACAATCCCACCATCAACAAAAGTGTGAGCAAAAACGTTGAGGGCAAAACAAAGGAACGCATCATAGAGACCTTGGGCCAGGTAAATAAAGTATGGATGATGCTAGAAACCAAATCGGATTGACCGAAATCACTGCCAGCACTTTAGAAAAATCATAAAGTATGGGTTACACCCAGTGTGAAATTGTTGCAATTTCTCTCGTGTTCGAAACAGAAGAATTTTATTCGTTGTTAGCGTAAAAATATTTAGGCTTGTCTTCTTTACGTAGTTTACAGCCAAAATTGGAACTCTTCACATGCTTGAAAGTCTTATTTTTTGGGAACTATAGAGGAAAGGAGCTTGTTTCGCTTTAACCTGCTAGAGGTGATCTTAGATGTCGGCCATTTCGCAAAAAACAGAAGTCATTCATGCCGTTTATGACGGCAAAGGACACAGTCGTCCCCTTGACCAAGACTCCAATGAATCAGAGGAGATGGATTTTGATCCGGCCACTGATTTAGATGACTCTACTTTAGATGACTCCACTGAAGACCTTGCCTCTCTGAAGGTGACACCGTTTTCTGCGGCTGATCGCCGGGGAACTACAGATTTAGTACGTCTGTATCTCCAAGAAATTGGTCGGGTGCGCCTATTAGGCCGTGATGAAGAAGTTGCTGAGGCCCAGAAGGTGCAACGGTATATGCACTTACTGGAAACACGAGCAGAATTCGTAGAAGATAATCCGACGCTTGCCGAATACGTTCGCTTAACTGATATTCGCGATCGGCTTACAGCCATGTTGGGGCATCGTCCCTCTTTCAACCGCTGGGCAAAGGAAGCTGAGATTCCAGTAGCTGAGCTTAAACCCCATTTAGCCACGGGTAAGGCCGCATGGGCCCAAAAAGCAGAACTGTCTAATGCTGAGCTAGACCAAATTATTAAGCAAGGCACTCGGGCTAAAGAGCATATGATTCAGGCCAATTTGCGTCTGGTCGTCTCTGTGGCCAAGAAATATCAAAATCGTGGACTGGAACTTCTAGACTTAATTCAGGAAGGCACCCTAGGTCTAGAGCGAGCGGTGGAAAAATTCGACCCTACTAAGGGATATCGATTCAGTACCTACGCCTACTGGTGGATTCGCCAAGGGATTACGCGGGCGATCGCTACCCAGAGTCGCACGATTCGTCTCCCTGTCCATATCACCGAAAAACTCAACAAGATCAAGAAGGCCCAACGCAAAATCTCTCAGAGCAAAGGTCGGACGGCCAGCATCGAGGATATTGCCCAGGAAATGGACATGTCTCCAGAGCAGATTCGGGAACTACTGGTTCGCGTCCCCCGCTCTGTCTCCTTAGAGATCAAGGTCGGTAAAGACAAAGATACCGAGTTAGGTGATCTCCTAGAAACAGATGAAATGTCACCGGAGGAGTTGATTATGCGAGAGTCCTTGCAACAAGAACTCAAACAACTTCTTGCCGATTTAACGACTCGGGAACGAGATGTAATCACCATGCGTTTTGGTCTCAACGATGGTAAAACCCACTCGTTAGCTCAAATTGGGAAATGCTTAGACTTATCTAGAGAGCGGGTTCGTCAAATTGAATCCAAGGCATTACAAAAACTGCGTCAACCCAAGCGACGTAATCGCATCCGGGACTTTCTAGAATCCTTTGCCTAAAGGTCGCTGTATTGAGCATCACCAACATCTAGCAGGGGGGATCAGTTATTGATCCCCTTTTTTGATCGGAACAATACATGCAGATAGTCACTCTAAGAGAGAACCTTGGCCCTTTACCGCAGCGCGCCTCTTCTGAACCAGCTTAAGTGGGCTCAAAAACAGTAATGTAGCCCTAGAAAACTGCTGAGTAGCAGCATAACGCCGGATCTAAACCGATACATAACCTTCCGTTCCTACAAGTATTGACAGTTATTCAAGGAGGTTAAAACGTAGGCAATATCACTATCAGGGAAAACCACAACAAAGTTCGGCTGAGCCATCGCTATTAATCAGTAATAACGCTGTTTCAGGCAAAACAGTTTTGCCTGATGATTATAGAAGAGCTCAGAAAGCGGAGAAATCATGCTAACCAGTTATTTGACCGAAGCCTTAGCAATTACCTTTGATAATCTCACGATGACAGCAAGCATCTTCGAGTGCGTAGAAGAAGCTACCGAAGACTTGAGTCCCGAAACAAGGCAGAGATTAGGACTGATCCATGCAGGTCTAGCGATGGCCATTCAAGGCATGGAACACGACGAGTTACAGCAATTGATCCAGCGGTCTGAAACCTATTGTGATTTTCAAGGAAATTAAATTAGACGAGTCTGATGAACTGCGATCTTACCCATCTACTTGGCGGAATGATGGATTTTCAGTCTGTCCGGTACACCTACTATTTAGTTCTTTAGTAGCAGCAGTATAAACAGGGTTGAGCCTTCTCCAGAAGAGCAATAGATAGATTTTTCTTGTCCGAGCAAACTCAACTTTACGTTTCTCAATAGAATATGCTTGTTGCAAAAGGGTATCTTATTGGCTAGACTTTCAATAAGCTTGTGTTCTTGAGAAAAGCCTATGTATACCTCCAACTCGCTCAAAGCAGAGCTCAATGATCGAGGTTGGCGACTCACTCCTCAAAGAGAAACCATCCTTAATGTGTTTCAGGACCTGCAAAAAGGGAAACACCTGAGTGCTGAAGATTTGTGTAATCTTCTCAAAGAGCAAGGAGAACCCATCAGTTTATCGACCATTTATCGAACAGTAAAATTGATGGCGCGCATGGGAATTTTGCGCGAATTAGAGTTCGCGGAAGGGCATAAGCACTACGAATTAAATCAGCCTTATCCCTATCATCATCACCATTTGATTTGCGTAAAATGCAATAAGACCATTGAGTTTAAAAGCGACTCCGTTCTCAAGATTGGATCTAAGACGGCAAAGAAATCAGGATTTCACTTGTTGGACTGTCAACTATCTATCCATGCCATTTGCCCGCAGTGCCAGCGATCGCTACTGCCCACCTAGTTATTGCTCCGTTTGGCAGTGAAGCCTTACCTCTCACCTGCACATCAACGCTATGTCAAACCTGGCTTGATATTATCCTGATTTGTTCCTTGGGTCGCGTGAGGAGAAGGTTGCTGAGATCCGAGCAGGGTCATAAACCGCACCAATCCCATGATCCACATTTACCATCATCACTAGATCAGTCCCCTGTCCCTGCATAACAAGAGGTTGCACAAAGAGTTCTGGATGCAGCGCCTGCCAAAAATAATCGACAAATTCGTCGACTTCGGCATCACTCATACCTGCTTTTCCGGCTGCGATCGCTTTCCGTTCTGCTTCCTGCCGCCATCGTTTGCTCAAACGATAATCCGCTAAATTCAGGACAATCAGACTATCCAGACGGTCCCAAAGCGGTAAGTACGCATAAAGTTGTTGATTCATCTGCGCAGCAAACTGGCAATCAGCAGCCGTATAAATGGGTGCAGGAGCCTGTTCAAAATGAGCAGAGTCAATCGGCCTAGCACCCACGAACCAGCCTTCAAATAAGACAATATCCACGGCAGGCACAGGTTCAAATCCATGCCGATCCCCTTGACCTCCATAAGCTGACTTATTAAATCGAGGAATCTGGACAACAGCAGCCTCCCCCCCTCGGAACTGATCAAGAATCCTTATCCCTAAATCAACATCATGAGTCCCTGGGGGGCCCCGCCATCGCAAGCGAGGGTTATCAGCTTGCAGCTGCTGACGCTCAGCATAGGTTTTGTAGAAATCATCAAGAGAAAGGCAGCAACAACGATACCCAAGCTGCTGAAGGATAATTTTCAGCACCCTTGTCAGGGTCGTTTTACCAGCCCCTTGCATCCCTAAAATGCCTTGGATATAAGGTCGTTGTTGTCGCCGTCGGGCCTCTGCCAGTCGCCAAGCCAGAGGCATCCATACTAACCACAGAGTTGGCAAGGACAAAGATGAAATCTGACAATCATCTTGCCAGAATTCGAGAATTTGGGGATAGATCTGGGGCAGAAGCTGAGCTTGCTGTTGGATAGTCGTCTGCACTGTTTCAGGAGTCAGCCCAAATGCTATGGCGCGGTTCACATCGCTCAGCATCCATTGACCCAACTCAGCTTGCTGCTGGTCAGTTAGTTTCTGCCCTTGAACAAGCAGCTCTAAACTGTCCATTTCCTAGAGATCAAGCAAGATACAAGTCTCTAACACTGCCGCAACTCTACATTGACCGGATTAATCTTCCAGATATCTCGACAGTAATCTTCAATCGAGCGATCCGAAGAAAACTTACCCATCCGTGCAGCATTCAGAATCGACATCTTCGTCCACTTTTCCTGATCTTGGTAGGCTAGCGCCACTCGATCCTGGCATTCAATGTAGGAGGCATAGTCTGCCAATAGAAAATATTGGTCCTGGTTTAAGAGCGAATCAATAATGGGTTCAAACAATTCTGCATCTCCCTGAGAAAAGAAACCAGAAGCAATCCGATCAATTGCTAACTTTAGCTCAGCATTGGCATGGTAGTAGTCACGGGCACAATATCCGTGGGAGCGTTTGTGATAGACCTCTTCTGTAGTTAGTCCAAATAGGAAGAAATTTTCTTCACCCACTTCTTCCCGAATTTCCACATTTGCACCGTCCAATGTGCCGATAGTGAGAGCACCGTTGAGAGCAAATTTCATATTGCCTGTCCCCGAAGCTTCTTTGCCAGCGGTCGAGATTTGTTCCGACAGATCTGCAGCCGGATACATGCGCTGTGCAAGTTTAACACTGTAGTCTTTGACAAAGACCACCTTCAGTCGACCCCGAACATCAGGATCACGGTTAACGACATTCCCGACAGAATTGATCAGTTTGATAATCAATTTAGCCATGAAATACCCCGGCGCGGCCTTGCCACCGAAAATAAACGTGCGAGGGGTAATTTCGATATTTGGGTTGGCCTTAATTCGGTTATAGAGGGTGACAATATGTAGCAGATTAAGGTGCTGTCGTTTGTACTCATGGAACCGCTTTGCCAACACATCGAAGAGAGATTCTGGATTCACAATGATGCCATTATTAGCTTGAATATAAGCTGCTAGCTCGGTTTTGCTGTGCTGCTTAATTCGTCGCCATTCCAACTGAAAAGCCGGATCTTCTACAAACGCTTCCAGTTGCTTCAGCTCATCTAGTTTCTTAATCCAGCCATCACCAATTTTGCTGGTAATCAACTTGCTCAATTGAGGATTACTGAGCACGATAAATCGCCGAGGTGTAACCCCATTGGTTTTGTTAGTGAACTTATGGGGATACATCTCGTAGAAATCCCGGAGCACATCTTTCTTTAGGAGTTCTGTATGCAGAGCTGCGACGCCGTTAATAGCATGACTCCCCACACAAGCAATATGGGCCATCCGCACATACCGTTCCCCACTTTCATCGATCAGTGACATCTGCACCATTCGTTCTTCATCGTCGGGGAATTTGATCCGCACCTCATCCAAAAATCGCTGATTAATTTCGTAAATCAACTCTAAATGACGGGGCAACAAGCTCCCGACTAATTCAATTGGCCAACGTTCAAGGGCCTCAGGCAAAAGCGTATGATTCGTATAGGCAAAGGTTTGTTGGGTAATGGACCAAGCTTGATCCCAATTCATCCCATGAAGATCAATTAACAGCCGCATTAACTCTACGACTGAGATGGCTGGATGGGTGTCATTGAGTTGCACCGCAAACTTTTTGTGAAAGTCTGTCAAGGGCAGATGCTGGCCCTCCAGGATCCGAATCATATCCTGTAAAGAACAGGAGACAAAGAAAAACTGTTGAGTCAGACGCAACCGTTTTCCCTGAGAGGAATCATCGTTGGGATAGAGAACTTTAGAAATATTTTCCGAGATCATTTTCTCGTGCACAGCACCCAAGTAATCGCCAGAATTAAAAGACTTAAAGTCAAATGATTCTGGTGCTTCTGCTGTCCACAACCGCAGGGTATTGGCCGTATTAGTTTGATAACCCAAAATGGGTGTGTCATAGGGAATGCCTTTAACCACCTGATAAGGAACCCATCGAGCCCGATATTGCCCGTGATCGTCTGTGTAGCATTCAGTATGGCCACCCAACTTGATGGATACAGCCCACTCCGGTCGGGCAATTTCCCAAGGGTTCCCCGCAGACAGCCATTTGTCCGTCCGTTCCACTTGCCAGCCATCGCGAATGTCTTGGTCAAAAATACCAAACTCATAGCGAATCCCGTAGCCCAAAGTGGGGATATCTAAGGTGGCTAAAGAGTCCAGATAGCAGGCCGCTAAACGCCCCAAGCCGCCATTACCTAGACCTGGCTCTTCTTCTTGCTCTAGCAGTTCATCTAAATTTAGACCTAAGTCTGCCATGCCTTGTTCAACTTGATTGTAAATGCCCAGATTGATCAAGTTATTGCCTAAATGAGGTCCCATCAGGAACTCGGCCGAGAAATAGGCGACTGTCCGTGATCCTAGTTCGGTGTAGGTCGCTGCTGTATTAATCCACCGTTGTAGTAGTCGATCTCGAACGGTATAGGCCAAAGCCATGTAGTAATCGTTTTTGGTGGCTAAGGCAGGAAACTTACCTTGAACATAAAAGAGGTTATTGAGGAAAGCCCGTTTCAGGGTCTCACTATCCATCCCAGTGCGATTACTCAACTCACATCGTTCTTGTAAGTCGATAGCATCGAGAGAAAGCTCGCTAGAAGAACCTTGAACTTGGGCTGAAGGATTGCTGGTCATTGTAGTTAACGAAGAAAGTACCAGGGAAAAAGGTCAGCCTCAATCTCAGTTGAGACCTATGTTCAGAATTATTATCATTCAATGGTAATCATGTTTGTGCTTGGCAGCACTAGAACAGTCTCTTTGGGATCATAATTTAGGATTTACTTTAGATCTCGAACCAAGTTCAAAATCGTGCAAGCACGATCGCTTCCACAAAAATATTAACTGAGATGCGGAGGGTCTCCTCTCTCTGGGTGGAGGAATCTCAATGCCAAAGATGGAAAGAGTAGCGTTAGGATTTAGATAAGCAAGAAAGTCAATGCCAGGATGATAGCAATTTCGCTCATATCTGCAAAATCTTACGACTCATCTTCGACAACCCTACTGACGCTTAACAATTATGGAAAAAATGCAGAAAACAGAACAAGAGTGGAAAACTCAGCTCACCCCAGAGCAATTTCATGTCACTCGTGAGCACGGGACGGAGCGGGCATTCACAGGGGAATACCACGATTTAAAAGCGGCCGGTACTTATCAGTGCATTTGTTGTGGTACTGAACTGTTTGATTCAGAAACTAAGTTTGATTCTGGAACAGGCTGGCCTAGTTTTTGGGCTCCTGCGGATCAGGCCCACGTCGAAGAGAAGAGCGATCGCAGTCTGTTTATGGTCCGCACTGAAGTTCTATGCGCCGGGTGTGATGCCCATCTAGGCCATGTGTTCAACGACGGCCCTCGTCCCACGGGATTACGCTATTGCATGAATTCTGCCGCCCTAAAGTTCGTTCCCAAAGAGTAATCTCTTGATCCTTTTTGGCGATGGACAGCATTCTTTCTTGAAGAATCAGACATGAGCTTTCCAGTGGTTGACTACCTGTATTTTCAGAACAGCTTGACGAAGTTTTCATTGCTATTTGCGCATCGGCTAGAAAGATTGTTTGATATAACTATCAAGCTCTCATCACCCATTATTCGTGGATAAACATTCTTACTTCCAGCGTTTGCAGAGATATGGGATCTTTACCATCCCTAGTTTATTGCTGGCCTGTGCGCCCATCCTGGATGTGAAACCCGTCAGCCAAAAGATTCAGCAAGAATTTCAGCAAAAGACAGAAATTGCTGTGCATTCTGTTAAGTGTCCCCAAGATATCGAAAGTAAGACGGGAGAGAATTTTTTCTGTGATATTTATGCACTGGACGGCAGTGTGGTTAAAACCAAGGTAACCCTGACGGATGATCAAGGTCATTCCACTTGGTCTATTCAGGAAGGGCTAGTGGATTTGGCTGTCATTGAGAAAAATATTGAACAAATCTTTAAAGACCAACGCCTCAGCAATGTCAGGGCTGTTTGCGAAGGTAAGTTCAAAATTGCTCATCAAGGCGAAATTTTTGAATGTCAGGTTCGGGAAGCAGATAACGAGCAAGAGACTGTCCAGGTTAAGGTGACTGACAAACAGGGCAAAGTCAATTTTCAAGTCTTAGAACAGTAAAGACTCTCAGTAAATCTCAGCCTCCTCAAAAACAGGCAACAACTCTCAAACCTTAAAAGAAGACAAAACGTCGTGGTCGGCGATTCTGCTGAGCGAAATTTTGCCAAGGCAAATTTGGAAACTAACAGCCAGTAAAGATTGAAACCATTATTAAAGCTATTCAATTGAGGTTAGGTTAATCTCTTTATGGCAGCCAGAGAGGTTGGATGCCTGCGAGTAATTTCTGCGGTTTTTTCGGCAGTGGGAGAACCGTGTCAGCGTCTTGTAAAGGATATAACCATACATGACTCTTACTAACGGTTTGACCCACAGCATCCCGCACAACACTTTGGCTGGGTTTATCCGTAACAGTCACCTCTTCGTAGAGTAAGGCCGAACCATCTGGAGCGAGACTGAGCGTACCACTCGACTGCTTAGGGATAGTCATCAGACGCTGTTTGTTGCCCGTGTCTAAATCAATGGCGCTGAGGTGCAGATCAAAGCTTGCCGTTTGGCCGAGATTAAACGTCGTGTACAGACAGTAGACGGTTTGCGTGCTGGGATTGATCTCTGCATCTAAGAGGTAACCCCCAACCTTGAGTAATTCTTGTTCTTGACCTTGATTGGATAACAGATAGAGAGAACGAGTGGAGTCAGGATTATTTTGGGCCATGAGGGCGACAGAACCATCCCTGGCAAAACTCAAAATTTGGTCAAACTTGGGCCAAAAATCAAGGGGCTTGCTTTTGACATCACCATAGAGTGGCACCATGGCAACGCCTTGATTCTGAGAGATGACTAAGGTTTGGCCATCTGGTGAAATTAAAAATTGACCATCCGCATTATATTGCAGCCGACGCAGTGGTCTTGAATCGGTTAATTCCCAGAGACTAACGGGTTCATTCTCTCGACGGCTAAACTGCTGCACGATTAGCACTTCTCCATTGGGGGTGATATCAAAATCTAGGAGCTGATAGTCTTGATTTTCCAATAGGAGTTGATAGCTAGGTGGGTCTGCTGTGGGCGCTAAAGGGACGGCATAGAGTTTTTGCTCAAAGAAATCTTGGTCAGATTCAGCGCGATCGATGGCGGTAAATAGAATGCGATCGCGCTTGAGATCCGCCTTAAAATCCTGCACAGTCAAAGTCTCTGGCGTTAGGATCTGATGGGTTTTTTGGGTGAGATTATGCACGACTAGACGGCCATTTTCTGCCCCATCAATGCCGAGATATATCAAGGCGCGATCGCGGCTTTGAAACTGTCCCGCAAAGGGCTGCATTTGCACCGACTCTTCTGAAGATCCGCGTGTCGCCTCTGTGGCTTGGTCGAGGGTGACTTGAAATGATTGACCGTAGGGAGCGGGTTCGTTGAGGGTATAGGCTAAGCGACGGCCAGACCAACTGAGTTTGCCAGGAAGAGGGGGCTGAATCTTCAGATGATCAGCCACCGACTGCCAATCCATCGCTCGATTAAAGGTAAGAATAAAGGCGGTGTCTTCCACCCCGATCTGCTGGTCTTGCCAGCTAAACTCACGAACCTTGGGATAAGTATGGTCTCCGCTCCAGATGATGCCGCCAATCAACAGGCTCAACACTACGATAGTTGCAATCGCTACTCGATCTAAGGGATGCGATTTGAACCAACGGGCGAACCCCATCAACGGCTGTTTCAAATTATCCTCACCCACTGCCATGCATTTCTCCGGGCTCATCTCCACTCACTGTTCTTGGTCAGAAAGCTTTGCCAGACTAGGATATGTCATAGCATTGGCATCTTCGCTTCTGCAAGGGATGCAACAGCACTTATTTTAAGTTTCTGATAAGCTAGGGGCAACTTTTGGGATAGGTTTGTCGTCTGTAATAGAGACTGTAGACCCATTAGTACAATTATTATCATTTGATCAAGGGAGATGGATTATGTGTGTTGGATGCTATGCCATGCCGATTATGACGTTGATGTCTCCAGGGCCGGAAGCGCCACCTGCTACAGTGGTTCCCTTGATTGATGCGCCAGAAGCCAAGGTGATGCAGGTGCAGCCACAACAGAGCACGGCCCAGATCAGAGCTGAAATTGCAGCGATGATTCAGCGGCTGCCCAATTCTGCTGATGCCGTTATTCTGCGAGAGGAATTTACAGCGGTCCATCAACGGCTCGAAGGCATCACTAATGTTGATCAAGCCAATACGATCGTGGGTGAGGGGATGCTGAATATTGCCGATCGCGTGGGAACGAACACCAATGCGGATCGCGTGATCAAGATTTTGTACGAGATCCAGGAACCCGAAACCCAAAAACAAGCCTCCCATTCTTCGCTTCTCAAGCAGAAATCCTGGGGCTGGCTCTCTTAAACCGCTGATTATCCCAACCTATGTCACCACAAGGCTAAGTGGGTGATTTTTTAAACCGGGTATACTTGATCTAAACGGATATCAAAGGGCTTAGGGCATGACTAATCAAAAAAATATTCTGACTACTTTAGGGTGCTCAGGATCTCTATTATTGACGTTAGCGTTGCCCCATCCTGCTCAAGCAGCCTCCAATGTCCAAAATCAGATGGAAGCTGAGCAGGGTTATCCCGTCACTATCCTCCAAGGCGATCGCATGGATGATGCCCTTGGTTGTGGCTGTGCAATCTGCCAAAGGAAACCCATCGAAACAGGGCTGTAAATCAAGTCAGCTCAGCTTTACTAAGGTCGCGCTGCTTAGGTCAGTGTGGTCTTCTCCTATAAAAAAGGGATGCTATCGCATCTCTGAGTTCTTCTGCCATCCCCAAACTGCCCTGCGAACGAACGGACTGGGTATTAGCAAGCTTCGCCATCGCCTCCATTTCTGCTAGCGATGCCGGTGGAGCCTGTTCTGCGATCACCACCATTAGCGGTACCGATTGCTTTTCGATTGCGGCTAGAAATTCTGCCCTTTGAGACATGGGCTCTAAGCCACCCGTGACAAAGGCAGCGGGTGCGTATCGCGCCCCAGATTGTTGCATACCTTCATACCGCTGAGCGATAAAGTCCGGCGTCAATGCGGTCTCATTGACAAACACATGCCGACGATACATCTATTTTAGAAACCCAGGTCGCATATTGAGTCCGTACAGTGCGGACCAGTGCCCTATCCGTATAATTGTAGTTAGACCGCTACATGTTTCTCATGAATAACGTCTTGGCACAAGAAAAAATCAATCCATATCAATGGCAAATTGACTTTTGTAATCAAGCTCTTGATTCAGCACAGTTGTTGATATCAATAGAACAGTATCAAGATATTTACGATATTTCCTTTTTTCTGGTCAGAGCTTGAGCCTATGACTGTTATGGTGGCGGGTGACGACCTAGCAATTCTTCCTCCACCCGGATTGCCAGTATAAGTAAACGATTCAGTTTCAAAGCACTTACAGTCGCACGCCCAACTGCTGTAGATCCCACAACCTCAACACCACTCCAGTAAAAGTGTTCCCTCCAAACTTGTTGACGAGGGTTAAAAATCGTTACAGTTTCATTCGTTTTCGGGTCTTCTACACCTTGCTTTGCTCCTTTGTAGAGTGAGCAAGCTACACACGCAAGTGCTAAGTTGTCTGCTGTCGTTGAGCCGCCTGCTACTACAGGGATCACATGATCGATATGAAACGTAACTGCCTAGCCCAATTGCGATAAACCGCAGTATTCACAACGGTTTTCTGCTCTCTGAAGAACCGATTGGCGTAAAGACGCGCGGATCGATGTCATCTATTTTTATTTTGCAACTCTTTGTGACCGCAGATGCAGCAGAGACAAGAACTCAGATAATTCAACTAGACCTTCTGCCTCGTGTCTTTCCAGTAGAGTTAGGGTTTCACCAACATCTTGGCGATCTAGCAAGAGCTGAAGACGAGCATGAACAGCTTCAGGGAGTTGAAAACGAGTCAACTCAACGAGTATCTCAATGACTTCGGGCATAAAAGCTAAGGGCAGTAAAATACTGACAGGTATTTGGTATTAGTGTAACTCAAAGCTTTTTTCGCTGTTTTGTGCCTACGATAGCGCCACCTCCTAACATTGCGCTGAACCGAAACTTGATAGATTATCCGTTTAGTCGCAAAGGTGACCGCCATTCGGTTGGGTTAAATGCTAGACCTACACTCCGCCACCGTGGTTAAAGAAGGAGTATGAGTTTGACAGTACCCTGAGTCGATAGCATCAAACCCTCTGTTTTGGTTAAACGCCCTCTCATTATTTGATAAGGAATGGAGCTTGTATTTACTTTATAATGATAATCGTTATCATAAGTTGAGTTGAGTTCTCAAGGAGGCTGTGTGAACAGCCAGATCGACATTGCCGTGATCGGGGCCGGTCCCCAGGCGCTGACGCTGATTACCCATCTACTACAGAAGAAACAATCCCTACGCGATCGCATCCAAGTCTTCGACCCCAGCGGCACTTGGATGGCGCAGTGGCAACAGCAGTTTGCGGCACAGGAGATTCCCTATTTGCGGTCGCCCGGTGTCCATCACCCCGATACCAAGGAAACCCTTTTCAACTTTGCTGACCATCGCCAGGAGGAATTGTATCTACCTTACAATCGCCCTGGGACACAACTGTTTCATGATTTCTGTGAAACCGTCATTGATCGATGGCAGTTGCGCAATCAGGTGACCGCCGCCCAGGTGGTTCAGCTGACGCCGTTGACCGCTGGATTTCAGCTTCAGCTCGATAATGGTGAACAGATTGAAGCGCGGCGGGTGGTGTTAGCAACAGGGGGGGGAGCCGCTCAGGTCCCCCGTTGGGTTTCTGAAGTCAATGCCCATCCGCCCGGACGGTTGTGCCATAGCCAGTCCATTGACTTGCCAGACTTGCCAAACCTCAGCGGTGAGACGGTACTGATTATTGGTAGTGGTCAATCCAGTGCCCATTTGGCATTAGGGGCCATCAAGCGCGGGGCCAAGGTCTTGATGATGGCCCGACGAACACTCAACGAAAAACTATTTGATGCAGCTCCGGGGTGGTTGGGACCCAAATATCTGAAGGGATTTCAGGCAGAACCAGATTGGCAGGTCCGCTGGCAGATGATTCAAGCGGCCCGCAATGGTGGATCCATTGCCCCCGAATTGCTGGCCCAGTTGCAGCGGTTGTCCCGGTCCGGTCAAGTCACTTTTTATGAACAGTGCCAGGTGTCTCAGGCCAGTTGGCAAGGGGAGTCATGGCAGGTGCAGTGTAATATACCGACCGTCCATGATTGTCTGGCTCATCAGTTGATTGCTCGGATCTGGTTGGCCACTGGCACCGTAACGGATATTACGGCTCATGCCCTGATGGGAGAGGTGCTGGTGCAGCATCCCAATCAGATCGTTAACGGATTGCCCGTGTTAGATGAGCATTTGCGCTGGCCAGGGTGTGACCTGTTTTTGATGGGACCTTGGGCGGCATTGCAAGTGGGGCCAGTGGCCAGGAATTTGCATGGGGGACGGATGGCCTGTGATCGGATTGTTCCAGCATTAACCAAAGCCAGTCTTGCCCGGACCGCGATTCATCCCATCCAGCATCCTTCCTCTTAATCACGTTTCATTAAAACTGTTTATCCTGATCCTTTTTGCTTGCCCTTGCTTTTTCCAGGTTCCCCATCATGTCCAACATTGTTGATCTCTTCCTCCCCCCTGCCCTCACTAAAATTGTGCAGCGCTTTCAGCGAATTACGGATACCAAGCGTCGGTATGAGTATTTACTGTGGTTTGCCAAGCAATTACCCCCCTTCCCAGAAGCAGATAAACAGCCTGCTCATAAAGTGGTTGGCTGCGTTTCTCAGGTGTATGTCACCGCTACTTTGCAGGATGGCCTTGTGCATTTCCAAGGAGACTCTGATGCCCAAATCACCAAAGGGTTAGTGGGGTTGCTGATCACAGGTTTAGATGGACTTCCTCCCGAACAAATTGCTCGGGTCACCCCTGACTTTATACAACAAACGGGTTTGAATGTGAGCTTGACCCCTTCTCGGGCGAACGGATTTTATAACATCTTCACAGCCTTGCAGCGACTGGCTCTCTCCCTATCATCTGTAACTTCAGACCCTGCCCCCACCCTAAAATCGGAGGATATCGTTGGTTAACTCATCTACCCATGCCCAATCTTCGCAGCCCCTCAACCTGAAGCTGCCTAAAAAAGGTATGCCGGTCACGATTATTACGGGTTTTCTGGGGAGTGGCAAAACAACACTACTCAACCATATTCTCAATACCTGCCAAGACATCAAGGTAGCTGTACTGGTCAATGAATTTGGGGATATCGATATTGACAGTCAGTTACTGACAACGATCGATCAAAATATGGTTCAGCTCACCAATGGTTGTATTTGCTGCACCATCAATGATGACCTCGTAGAGGCGGTCTACTCCGTTCTAGAACGAGAGGAAAAGATTGACCATGTAGTGATAGAAACAACGGGCGTGGCCGATCCACTCCCGATTATTCTCACCTTTGTCACCTCCCAACTGCGAGACTTAACGCATTTAGATTCGATCATCACCTTAGTAGATTCAGAAACCTTTACCCCCGAATGTTTTCAGAGTGAGGCAGCCCTCAATCAAATCACCTTTGGCGATATCGTTGTTCTCAACAAAACTGACCTGGCAACTGATCAACAGGTAGAGGAGCTAGAGCAGTGGATTTGCGATCGCAAATGGGGTGCGAGAATATTGCGATCGCAACAGGGCCAAGTCCCCCTCCCGTTGATTCTAGATACTGCCCTCTTTGATCCAAAGGCTTACGAAGCGGAAGCTAAAGCCTTTGCACAACAAGCGGCCCATGAACACCACCATCATCATGGCGAACATAATCATGACCACGATCATCATTCTGATCACCTCACCATAGACGGCTTCTCATCTATTGCCTTTGAGAGCGATCGGCCCTTTGTACTGGAACAAATGCAAGCTTTCATTACTGAGCAACTTCCCGAAGAAATTTTCCGTGCCAAAGGCTTTATGTGGTTTGAGCAAAACACATCGCGCTATATTTTCCAACTCAGTGGCAAGCGCTATTCTATGGACGCCGATCAGTGGCCTGATGCCCCTAAAAATCAGTTGGTCTTTATTGGGCGGAATATTGACGCGGCACAGCTTCGACAACAGCTAACCGATTGTCTAGCCCCCTAGCCCCACAGTTCATTGGACTTGTTGTATTTCTCGCCATGATTGCGACAATACTTTTCCTGCTGACTGGGTAAAAACGAACGTTAGCAACAACCCCACCGCGACATCCGGCAAGATGGAATGGGTCAGAGCAACTAATCCTGCTGCCACCAGTACAGAGGTGTTGGCAATGATGTCGTTGCGAGAACATAACCAAACAGAAGACATATTGAGGTTATCTTGCCGATGGCGGGTGAGGAGCAATAAACACAACACATTAGCCAGCAAGGCAACCATGCCAATCATGCCCATTATTGAGGCTTCTGGATTCGCACCCGCAAAGAGTTGGTAACTCGCTCTGGCAAAAACACCAATCGCCAACACAAACATAATCATGCCTTTGAGGAATGCGGCTCCAGCCTGAGCTTTAACACTCTTATTCAGGACATACAAACTACTGGCATACACTAGTGCATCCCCTAGCATATCCAGCGAGTCTCCAGTGAGGGAGAGAGACGCTGCTCGAATACCTGCCCCAAACTCAATCACAAACATGAGTAGGTTGATAAGCAGAACTGCCCAAAGCACCTTTGCTTGCTGTTTTCGGAGCTTCGACAACGCCTTGGCTTTGGCTTGACAGCAATGATCGCCCATAGCTAGCTTCCACGTTCAAACATTCAAACAAGTATTTGAATATTACTGCACCCAGCCTAAACATTCAAACCAACATTAGAATGACTCACTCGACCAGTTGATTGAGAGCATGATGAAGAATCTCAGCAGCCAGCGGATCCTTCAGGGAGTAATAAGCTAATTTCCCCTCATTCCTGTATTTGAGAATTTTGAGGTCACGCAGCTTGCGCAAGTGGTGGGAAGCCGTTGCGATCGTGATTTTCAACAAAGACGCCACATCACAAACACAGAGTTCTTCTCCACCGCTCAGGGCAAAAAGAATTTTTAACCGTGATCGATCGGCTAAAGCACCGAAAAGAACTTGAGCCTCTGCCAGTAAATCCTCTCCTGGCAGTACTTCATTCACTTGAGTGACCAGTTCCTCATTAAAACAACGGACTTGGCAAATATCGTTGGACTTTGGCTGGGTCACAAATTTTGATCGGTCAAAACCTTAAATATACGTTGATTCTAACGGCCAGTTGTATTGGAGTCTCACCTAATCAATAAAGCACTGTCTGACTTAAAGCAAAACGGTATAAACAACTGAATGTTTGATACGGCTATTTAGCAAGGGTTTGAATATCAGCTTTATCAATTTCACTGACGGCCTGATGGAGCTTATATTGCTGAGGGGGATGGGTCATGATCGCAATTACCGTTTCTATGGGCGGGCAATCGGGTTCATGACAGGTCAATTGACTGATAGACACAGGTACATCAGCAGGGATTTCTAATGCCTCATAAACCCAGGCTTTGAGTCGTTCAATCTGCCCTGGATCCGCCTTAGGATTGGGTGATTTAAACAAATCCATTCGCAATCCTCTCCACAAAACAACTAGCGAAATCCTTGCCCCCGTGAGCTTGGAGTCCAAAGCTGCCATTCTCCTTGCTCGCCTCCTATGGCTAAGGTCTGGCCATCAGGACTCCAAGCCAGGACTGACCCGCTGATGCCCTTTTGCGATTGCACCAGCTTGTGCCCACCTTGCCAGAGACAGAGATAGCCATCTCCAGCAACAGAAGCTAGGAGGGTACTATTGGGTCGAAAGGCAATGGCATTCACCACTTGTGTGTGCTCGTCCAACAACTCTGCTGCCCAGCCATCCCCCTGTCGCTGCCAGGTAGTCACACAACTGCCACTGGCTGCAGAGAGCAGAGGGACAGCATCCACCACCGACCAAGCCAACTGTCGCACTTTGCCTGGAAAACCAGTCATTCGCCAGGGCATCTCTTGATCCCAAGGCCAGACAATGAGCGTGCTATCTAAATTTCCTGCCGCTAGATATTGTCCATCCGGTGACCAAGAGATGCAGATACTCGATCCAGGAATCTCTCGAATAGATGGATCTTGGTCCCAATCCTGCCAAATTTTCACACCTTGATGTCCACCCACTGCTAGCCAATCACGTTGAGGGTGCCAAGCTAAATCCAAAACGGAAGAGCTTTCAAAAGCTAAGGTTGTAAGGACCTGTTGGGTCTCAGCTGACCATACCTGGGCGTAGCGCCCCAGACTAAATACCAATTCCAGCCGCTGTGGATGCCAGACCAGTTGATCCACCCAGGTGCGAGGATGGTCTAAACGGGTGATCAGTACTGGCACTTCTCCGTTCATCTCCCAGATAGAGACATGGCCATCCTGACCCCCTGCGGCTAGAAAACGGCTGTCATGGGAGTATGCCAAGGCATCCACAGATTGTCCGGTTCCCGTTTGCAGGCAATGGGTTTGTTGGGTCACTCGGTTGAGACATTGAACCGTGCCCGTTCCATCGCCAGCGGCCACTTGCCGACTATTAGGCGACCAAGCGATCGCCGTTACATAGTCATCTAAACGTCCGCGCCATTGGCGTCCAAGCTGAGGCTGGGTTACACGAGGCAAGCTTGGAACTCCTGTTTTAACTGCACTTCATCAAGATTGCGACCAATGAACACCAGCTCATTCTTACGGGTTTCGTTGGCTTTCCAAGGGCGATCGGCACGGCCATCAAACAGCATGTGGACCCCCTGAAAAACAAATCGCTGATCTTCGCCAGCAATATTCAAAATTCCCTTCATCCGAAAAATATCGGGTCCTTGGGTTTGCAGTAGATTGCCCAGCCAACCATTGAGCCGTTCTCCATCGATTGCCCCTGATTCAGTTAAGGCCACCGACCCTACGGTTTGATCATGCTCATGGGCATCTTCCCCTAAAAACTCAGGGTCAATCTCTAGCGCCCGGTTTAGATCAAAGGCACTCACTCCCAGAATGGACTCCATTTCTACCGCTGCATCCTGAGTGCGGTAAATTTTGGTCATCGCATTCATGGACCGGATCCGACTTTCCAGATCCGCTAAGTCTACTTTACTCACTAAATCGGTTTTGTTCAGTAAAACCACATCAGCAAAGGCGATTTGCTCCTGCGCTTCATCCGCATCCCAATGCTGGTGAATATGCTTGGCATCTACGACCGTCACCACCGCATCCAGGTTGAGCTGCGTCTGCATGTCTTCATCCACAAAGAAGGTCTGGATCACCGGGGCCGGATCCGCCAATCCAGTGGTTTCAATCACCATGTGGTCGAACTTATCTCGCCGTCGCATCAGATTGCTAATGATCCGAATCAGATCGCCACGTACTGTGCAACAGATACAGCCATTATTCATTTCAAAGATTTCTTCATCAGCATCAATGACCAGCTGATTATCAATGCCCACCTCGCCAAACTCATTAACAATCACCGCTACCTTCTTGCCATGTTCGTGAGTGAGGATACGGTTTAGCAGTGTAGTTTTTCCCGCTCCCAGATAGCCAGTCAGAACAGTAACAGGCACAGTATTTGTTGTAGCGTTAGCCATAACAATGACCCTATTGCAGAATAATTTAGATAATGATAATCATTCTACAAATATTTCGGCCATAGCTAGGTGGCTTTACCTTAATTTTAGGTTTAGGGCAGGGGATGTTGGAGGGGGGATACCTGCTTTAGCAACTCTAGGGTGATCGCCATGCCAACGTTTCCAAACTAAGACCGAAGTATGAGTAATTTTGAGAAGCTCTGAGTAGGTGACTGATGAGCCAAGGCCACGAAAACGCTAACGATGAGATATTGCCTGGTTTTATGCTGAATTTCCTACAGTTTTAGTCGGAGAGAACCTCAGCCCTAGCATCTTCAAGGTTTAGAGAAAGGCTTAAACTTTGCACCCACCGATCAACCTCTCTTCAAACTGAAACTCTGACTTCAGTGCAGTTCTGGCACAGTCCGAAAAATTCTAGCGTGTGGTAGAACACTTGAAATCGCTGGGTTTGCGAGAGTTCCTGTTCTAACTCATGGACAGGGCATCCCTGCAATGGCATGGAACAGCCACAGCTCACACAGGTCAGATGATGCCGATGAGCAGAGGCAATACTGTAGACAGATTCACCATTCGGCAAAGAACGCGTTTGAACTTGTCCACGCTGCTGAAGTATCTTGAGAGCGCGGTAGATCGTCGCCAACCCTACTCTCTGCTGCTGCTTTTTAAATTCTTGATGTAAATCTTGAGCAGAGAATTCTTGGGGAATGGAAAAGAGGACTTCCAACACGCGTCGCTGATGGGGGGTTAGTTTCTCTTTCATGCTCAACTCTTGACGGCACTTTTGATACGGACAGCTCTATTGCTGATAAAGAGACTGTCGGCATGAGAATCATTATCGTTGCATGATAGCAGCTCTGCTTTAGGTGTCATCGAGATGAATTTTGTGTGCGAATAGAGATCTAGACAGAAAAACGTCCCAGCACTGCTGAAATTGATTCACTTCCAAATGATTGTAGATTTTTGACTTTGGAGGTTATGCGATGCGATGGCCGTTGGCGTAGCCCGTCCTCTGGACGTAGGCCGGTCGCAGGCTAGCGCACCATAAAACACAGTTTCAATCATTGGGCTGACTCACATCCCAGAACTATTCCCACTCCCCCACCTAAGCTAAAATCTCGCGTCTTGGACAGTTGGATAAACTTGGATCTCACAGCAGGTCAGCGTTCAGATCCGAGCAATGACGCTTAAAAGGGTTGCTCGAATATATGATAATGATTATCATTATACTAAATTAAGATCTCAGCATCTTCAGTGCAGCAGTAAATGCCCCCCAAGATGCAGATCCACCATGAACCGTTAGGAGTTTTTATGACCTTGTCTTCGATACCTGCATTTGTCTCTGGTACTATAACCACTGAATCTCAGCCTGTCGTCTCGGAGACAGAAATGCAGGCCGCCGTCCGCACGTTATTGCTGGGTATGGGTGAAGATCCGGATCGCGAAGGGCTACGAGATACCCCTAAGCGAGTCGTTAAAGCCCTAAAATTTCTCACGTCAGGGTATCAGCAGTCTTTAGATGAGCTGCTAAATGGGGCTGTCTTTTCCGAAGACCTAGATGAAATGGTCCTCGTGCGCGATATTGACCTCTTTAGTTCCTGTGAACATCATATCTTGCCCATTTTAGGGAAAGCCCATGTGGCCTATATTCCCAACGGCAAAGTGATTGGTCTATCGAAAATCGCCCGTATTTGCGAGATGTATGCTCGCCGACTTCAGGTACAAGAACGGTTAACAGCCCAAATTGCCGATGCTTTGCAGGGCCTACTGAAGCCCCAAGGAGTAGCTGTGGTCGTAGAGGCAAGCCATATGTGCATGGTCATGCGGGGAGTGCAAAAACCCGGATCTTGGACCTCGACAAGCTCCATGCGAGGCGTTTTTTCCAGTGATGCCCGCACCCGCCAAGAGTTTTTTAACCTCATCGCCCACTCACCTGCAATTCGCTAGTAACCACGGCTTATCCACGCTAACGCCATGCTCCCCATCCCTGGACAATTTGAACACCGCTTGCCCGTCACCCTGATTACGGGCTTTTTGGGGAGTGGTAAAACCACGCTACTGAACCATCTATTGCGCCATCTAGGAGATCGACGTGCAGCGGTTTTTGTGAATGAATTTGGGACTATTGATATTGATAGCCAAATTCTAGTTGCCGTGGATGAAGATATAGTGGCCTTGTCTAACGGGTGTGTCTGTTGTCAGGTAAAGGATGATTTCCTAATGGCGTTCAGACGGGTATTGGCCTATAACCAAATGCAAATCGCTGCTGGTAAACGGGGGCTAGATGCAATTTTCTTAGAAACATCAGGGGTGGCTGATCCCTATCCTCTAATGATCACCTTTAGAATAACTGAACTCTGGAGCTTAACCCGATTAGATGCGGTTCTGACCGTTGTAGATGCCGAGACCTTTACTGCTGAACAGTTACAAAGTCAGACTGCCCTTGCCCAAATCCAACATAGCGACATTATTCTCCTGAATAAAGCGGATTTAGTCGATGATGAACAGCTCAAGCATGTAGAAGCTGAGATTCAGCGCCTCAAGTCCCAGGCTAGAGTGCTTCGCATGACCTATGGCCAAGTTCCCCTGTCCAGCGTTTTGGATGTGGATCTCTGCCCCCAAACAATCGCAACACGCCTTGCATCTGCGACCCAGCACCTGCAGGATGATGGTTTTGTGGCTGTCTCCTTTGAGAGCTATCGTCCCTTGGATCTGAAAAAGTTTCAGCAGCTTCTGGACTATCACCTACCCCCAGAGGTCTTCCGAGCTAAGGGTGTTCTTTGGTTTGCTGACAGCCCTCACCGATATATTTTTCAAATGAGCGGCAAGCGCAGCCAACTGCAGGATGAGTCTTGGTTGACCTCCCCAAAGAATCAACTGGTTTGCATTGGCCGCAACTTAGATTCAGAACAACTACAGCAGCAGCTTCAAGACTGTTTAGTATGACCCATTGCCCCCATGATTAATCCCTCATTCATCGCCGTCGCTGGCCCTTGTGGCAGTGGTAAAACTACCTGGATTCAGCAATGTCTCAAAGATAAAACGGCTCCATTATTTTATTTCTATCCCGGATTGGACACGATCTCCGTGGACCTGATGCAGGTTGGCTATCGTTTCCCTGGAGTACAGGTGATCCCTGATCAGCAAGCTCCACAGGTGTTCTCTTCACTGCCAGACGGGGCAGTGGTATATTTTGAGCTGGGTTTTCATCTGAATTTAGAGTCGCCGCTGCTCAGCGCTCTGCCCTGTCATCAAGTGGCTGTACTACCGCCCCATCTCCAAGAGTCTGAATGGCATGAATGGGCCGATGAAATTTGTCTGGGCAATGATATTGCGATTCCTGATGCAGCCAAGCCGCCTGAGCTATGGCATGCCCCCCTACAGGGACAGGTCTTTGATCCCCCCAGCTTAGAGGCGATATTAACTGAATTGACAGAGGGAGCCTATGGTAAAGTCCATCGGTTAAAAGGCATTTTTGAGATGCCCGATGGACAAGCCCTCTACATTGATTTTGTAGCAGGGCTAGAGGGCATCGAATATACCGAGCTGAATATTCCCCGTTGGCTAGAGGGACGCCCCAATCGCTACAGCGGTATTGAGGTCATGGGCTACAACCTAGAACAAGATCTGATGGCTCAAACCCTATTGGATGGGAGTTTAGCCGATGATGTGATTGCCTATTACCAGCAGCAATACAAAACCTTAAATCCAGACGAAGAGGTTATTTCAGCATGAAACTCGCAATGATTTCCTGTATTCATGGCAACTATGAAGCGCTCAATGCGGTGCTGTCTGATATTGATCGCCACAAAGCCGATCAAATTTACTGTCTGGGCGATCTGGTGGGCTACGGTCCCCATCCCAATGCAGTGGTAGAGATGATTCGTTCCCTTGATATTCCCACCTGTCAGGGCTGCTGGGACGAAGATATTGTCGATGGCCTCAATGCCTGTGACTGTAGTTATCCTTCACAGTTGGCAGAAAAGCGGGGGAAGCAAGCCCATGAATGGACAGACCGAGTCATTCATCCAGAGGTGCGGGAGTATCTCGCCCGTCTGCCCATCACTTTGCAATCCGAAAATCTTGCCTTTGCTCACGGTAGCCCCAACAGCCAGCATGAGTATCTACTCCCCAGTATGGACGGATTTGCTGCCCTGGAACGGGTGTTATCCACGGGAGCAGATGTTTTGTTCTGCGGCCATACCCACGTTCCCTACGTGCGTGATCTAAAAGAGGGCAAACTGTCTATGCGTGTTCATCAACCTGGACAGGAAGAAACACAGAATCAGCTTACGGTTTCCCTGAAGCGGATTATCAATGCGGGATCGGTGGGAGAACCTCGTCATGGACGCCCCAATGCAACCTATGTTCTCTACGACACTGATACGGCACAGGTGACCCTCCGAGAGGTGCCCTACGACTATACGAAGACCTGCGTAGCCATTATCGAGCAGGGTTTACCGCCCATTTTTGCATGGCGGCTGGCGCGGGGGATGGAGTTCGCCGAACGAGCTGATGATCCCAGCCATGTCTGTCAGCGGTAGCGGGTCAAAATTGAGGTAGTAAAGCATGGAACAGTGGGCTATTTTAAGCGGGATTGAGGGCAATCTAGTTGCCTATGAGGCGGTGCTGGCCGATATTCGGCGACAGCGCTATCCGGTTACGGATCTCTATGTCTTAGGAGATATTGTGGGACTCAAGGGTGATAACCAGGGCGTAATACGACGGCTTCAGTCTCCGCGCGCCGGGGAATTAGAACCCCAGGTTTGTATCGGCTGGTGGGAAGAGCAATGCTTTAATTTGTACGGGTGGGGTGGACAGCCCGATGCGCCAGAGTTAATGGAACAAGAGGGGGCCGACGCCGTGCAGCACCTCTGGAAGTCAGTATCACGGGAGTCGGTGGAGTGGATGCGATCGCTGCACTTTGGATTTCACGAACTCGACTGCCTCCTGATTCATGGCAGCACGGTGGGCTACGCTGATGAACTCACGCCGGAGATACCTGCAATCAAATTGTGCGATCGCATCATTCGAGCAGATGCCAATCATCTCTTCTGCGGTCGCTCAGGACTTGCGTTTGAATGTTGGATTGAATCGAGGGCACTACGCTCCACGGTCATGACCCTGGATGACACTCAGACGACCCCAGCGCAAAGCTACACGCCCCGACGCATCGTCGGCGTCGGCAATGTTGGACGTACATGGGGACAGGCGACCTATACCCTTTATAATCCCGCCAACAATCACGTTACCTTTAAAACCGTGAAATACAGTAAGACCAAAGGCTTTGCCTTGCAGCACTCATAGGATGAAAAATTCGTACGAGTAGGCTTATTTGATGCTTACTGCAATCGTTCTCACACCTAAACGGCTGAAATCTGATGTGTTATTAGTAATAACGCTTAAGCCGTTGACTGAAGCTGTCGCAGCAATGATGGCATCTGGTGTTTTGGTCTTAAATTGCTGTCTTAGCCGGATAGCTTGTTCAGCGATCGCATCTTTCAGATCAAATACAGTGGCGTAGCTGATGAATTCCCTTGCTTTGGCATACAATTCAAGGTCAGCCGCAAACTGTCCCCAGCCCAAAAACTCGATTTTGGTGATGATAGAAATATTGAAACTATCGGCGAATATAGTGTGAATCGCTTCGTCATCCGTCAACCCGTTGAAATAGTAGATGACGATATTGGTGTCAATCAAGTAAGCCACTAGCACCAACCTTCACGGGTACTCGCTAAGTAGTCGTCAATGGCTTGCTTTGGCTGGTGGGCAACTCCGAAAAATAGGTGTGGATCAAAAGGGGCGGCAGACTGTTGTATTTTCTCGACTTCAACATCATCTTCCTGCGCCAGTTGCGCTAACACCAACTGCACTAGCCGGAACTTGTCAGCATGGGATAAGGCTGTGATAGAGGGTAATAATTCTGCTATTGATGTTGACATGGTGATTGATCCCTAAAGGTTAACTGGACGGATATTGGCATCAGCGCTTTTTTTGTGCCTTGAGCCTGTCGATCTCGCGGGATATACCGTCTTGCTCAAATTCCATAATATGCCTGCTGAACTGCCCATAGGTTTGCACCTGGATAGTTAACGGCTCGGCCATCAGGGGCGAGAGAATTAGTTTAAAGAGTTGACCAGTAGATTGTTTCGAGCGTCCCGCTGCATGGACTTGTTATGGTTTTTTGCGAATAATTTCTCCCATAGCCATCTCATGCCAAAAGTTGCAGTCATCTTTGAACTCTGGAAATTTATTAGCAAGCCACCCTGAACCTTCAAGTGTTTTTTGCAGTCATCTTTGAACTCTGGAAATTTATTAGCAAGCCACCCTGAACCTTCAAGTGTTTTTTCAGGTGTACAAAATGGAAACCACTCTATGCAACGAGAAATTAAGATGCCGATTTTTACAGGATCATCTGATTCCAACCAACCGCTCATAAAGTCTGACACGGCAAGATCATGCTCTGAACTATGCCAAATCAGCATACTGAATATCATAGCGAGTAGATGTCGGTCATGAATTTCTGGATTGTATCGCTCATAAATGGCAGCACAAATTTCAGTTATTGGTATTTCATCTACCAAGTTCTGAAGCAGAGCAAATTGTAAATCCGTTGGTGAGCCATCATCTGCTCTCGGAATGCTTTGTAATAGCTGATCTAAGATCTTGATATAACGGGGCATAACTATTAATTATACGGATGGCGGCTGATAACTCCGGCTTTGAGGGTATTATCCGCTAATTACCGTATAAATCCGAGATAGGAACATTATCAAGTCAGCACTGGATAACTCCGACTCTAGGGGTATTATCCAGTCGTTCGCTTTAATTAGGAAGCTCTGTTCAGAAATCCTAAGAATGACAAGTCCTACTCCATAAGGCTTTTAGGTTTTCTATATCCATGTCCGATCGCCTAAACGCTTTGATTCAGATCCGTACCATCTTTCGGCTCAACCACTATAGCCCTAAGACCGAAAAGTCTCACCTTTACTACATTAGAGACTTCTTGCGATATCACGGCATACATCTACCCCGTAAAACGGACTTAGCTGTCCCTCAACAGGTAGACGCATTGGAGGATTAGATTCGAAAGCAGAAATGGAGGGTACGGATTTTGCGATCGAGCGTATTCCGAGGTTTGGGAAGTTGACTTTGAAAACATCTGAAGACCCTCACCCCCAACTTTTAAATACGCCCTTTTGCGATCAATTCCACTTCCCTTGATAAGAGCATTATGACTGTGTACCACGAATATCTCACATTCGTCCGTTGCAGCGTAGTGTTGGGCTGCTGGTACAAATCACAACCCTAGCCAACCTTGCAAAGACTGCTCTAGCCGTTGTACATCCACATCAGCTAACTTACCAATCACTTTTATCACCAGGCTCTCATGCACTGTATATATGCCTCGCTTGACTGCTGTCGTTACGTTTAGCCCTACTGCCAACCATTCAGCAAGTACAAACTCACCATCAAGCAACAATCCCGTCTTGCTTGTCAAAGGTGTAACCAGAATGTCTTTAGAGGAATGTGGCGAACTCACCACGACTGCAGGCCTTACTTTAGAGCTTGACAAATCCGAAAATGGATAGCGAACTAACACAATGTCAGGCTTAGAGTAGCTGGGCATACACATCATCCTCAGTGTTATCCCACACAGCATCTAATGACATTTGACTTGCTTGTAGCCAAAACCCAGTTTCATCATCAGGAAGCAGCGTGACTAGCACCTTTGTTCCTTCGGGAAGCTCTGTTGATTCTAGAAGCTCAATTTTTCCTTTTCGAATCGTAGCCCAAAGTGTTTGCAGCATATCTCTTCATTAATAGCCTTGCTTTAAGTGTATGCCTCAATAACTGATTCTGGAGATCACTGTAATGCTATCGCTTGATGTAATCGATGATAATGATTATCATTTTAATTATACTCCTTCACTCCACATGCACCTATGCCTAGGTGACGCCTTATCTTTCACCTGCCCTCGCTACAATTGTGCAGCGCTTTGACCAACTCTCTGCTCCCAAGATCTGCTCTGGTTTACCAGGCGATCGCCCCTCTTCCCAGACGCAGACAAGCAGCCCTGTAATAAAGTCGTGGGCTGTGGTCTCAGGTCCATATCACCACCGGAGTTCTACTCATGATTCAATCTCCCGCTCAACAAGCCTTACCAAAAAACGATCTGCCACTCCCCAAGCGAGGGTTGCCCGTGACGATCATTACGGGCTTCCTCGGCAGTGGTAAGACCACGCTGCTCAATCATATTCTCCAAGACTGCCAGGATCTGAAAGTAGCGGTTTTGGTCAATGAGTTTGGTGATATCGATATTGATAGCCAGCTCTTGGTTTCTGTCGATTCAGATATGGTGCAGCTCAGCAATGGCTGCATCTGCTGCACCATCAACGACGATTTGGTGGAAGCGGTCTACAGCATTTTAGAGCGGAACGAGAAGGTAGATCACTTGGTCATCGAAACAACGGGGGTAGCCGATCCATTGCCAATAGCACTAACGTTTGCGATGCCACCCCTGCGGAATTTAACCCAGCTGGATTCCATCGTCACGCTAGTGGATGCAGAAGCTTTTTCTCCCCAACATTTTGAGAGTGAAGCCGCCCTCAACCAAGTGTCCTATGCCGACATTATTCTGCTCAATAAAACGGACTTAGCTGACCCTCAACAGGTAGACGCCTTGGAGGCATGGATTCGAGAGCAGAAATGGGGGGCACGGATTTTGCGATCGCAAAACAGCCACATCCCACTCCCATTGATTTTAGATACAAATCTCTTTAAGTCAGAGCGCTATGCCGCAGAAGCCAAAGCAATGGCTAAGACAACCCCTGATCACCCTGCCCCTCACTGCCACAACCCTCACCATCACTCCATCTCGTCAATGATGGGTTTGTATCGGTGGCGTTTGAGAGTGATCGCCCGTTTGATTTGGACAAATTTCAAGATTGGCTCGCGGATGATCTTTCAGAAAACGTCTTTCGAGCGAAGGGATTCCTATGGTTTGGTACAGTTGCACCGCGTTATATCTTCCAGCTCAGCGACAAACGCTACACCTTAGACACGGACCAGTGGCCTGCAGCACCCAAGACACAGCTCGTTCTTATTGGTCGCGAGTTAGATGCTTCAAAACTACAACACCAGCTTCGGGGCTGTTTAACGTCCTAGCCGATCTCGTTCACATCTATAGACCCAAGGAGAGTCTGAGCTAGATATCCTTCAGAATCAACTGGGGGGTATGGCCGGAGCCTAGCCTCCAAACGACTACAGCCAAAGAGGTCAGGCAGTTGAGCATCGCCAGAATCCGAGCACTATCAATCCCTAAGTTCCAAATAGCTCCACAAAAGAAAAAGATTTCCTGAAGCTTCTGCGTTGTCCACTTTCCTAAGATATGATAATGATTATCATTCTGCAAAACCCTTATGGTCTTCTCCCCATCAAAGTCGATTGAGCCTGGAATCGAACCTGCCGCTAGTTCGGCTGCTATCCGCCAGCGACCTCGGCGATTACGGCGCACAGCAACCCTAAGGCGAATGGTTCGTGAAACCCATTTAACCCTCGACGACTTGATCTATCCCATGTTTGTGCGCGAGGGAACGGAGATAGAAGAGGAGATTCCATCTATGCCAGGGATTTGTCGCTTCTCCTTGGATATGTTGCTCAAGGAATTGGCAGTGGTGTCTCGGTTGGGAATTAAAGCCATTGCTCTGTTCCCCCTTATCCCGTCTGAGCAGAAAGATAATGCGGGAACGGAAAGTTACAACCCTGATGGTTTAGTGCCTCGCACCGTGACAGCGATTAAGGCTCAATTTCCTGACCTGCTGGTGTTGACTGACGTGGCCCTTGACCCCTATAGCACCGCCGGCCATGACGGGATTGTACAAGACGGCGTCATTCTCAATGATGAAACCGTAGACGTGTTAGTGAAGCAAGCCCTCTGTCAGGCCGAAGCGGGCGCTGATTTTGTCTGCCCTTCAGACATGATGGATGGTCGAGTGGGGGCGATGCGCCAAGCTCTGGATGCTGCTGGGTGGACTCAGGTGGGAATTTTAGCCTATTCCGCTAAGTATGCCTCGGCCTATTATGGTCCCTTTCGAGATGCTCTAGACTCCGCTCCCCAGTTTGGGGACAAGAAAACCTATCAAATGGACCCCGCTAATGCCCGCGAAGCCCTCAAAGAAGTGGCTTTAGACGTGAGCGAAGGCGCAGATCTAGTGATGGTTAAACCCGCTTTGGCCTACCTGGATATTATTAGCCAGATTAAGCAAGCCACAACCCTACCAGTGGTGGCATACAACGTCAGTGGTGAGTACGCCATGATCAAAGCCGCCGCTGAACGCGGCTGGATTGATGAATCATCCGTAGTACTAGAAACGTTGACCAGCATGAAACGGGCGGGAGCCGATTTAATTTTGACCTATTTTGCCAAGCAGCTTGCCTTGGCCTGGCAATCATAATTTCCCTACCTTTGTCTTTTTCTCAATCAATAGGAATGTTGACATGACCCCTAACCCTTCCCATCCCTCCCGGTTGCAACAGTGCCAACTTTCCATCGCTTTGCTTTCGGCACTGGCTCTGGGTAGCTGTGCCTCGTCTCCCTCGGGAGACCCCAACACCACCCAAGGTGACTCGAAGCTCCAGGTGACAACGACCTTTGTACCGATGACCAACTTTACGAAAGCTGTTGCCGGAGACCGTGCCCAGGTCACACAGTTGATGCCCAATAATATTGGTCCCCATGACTTCCAGGCCAAACCTGAAGATATCCAGAAGCTGGCCAAGGCCGATGTTTTAGTCATGAATGGTCTAGAAATGGAAGCCTTTCTAGAGGACATGGTCAAAAATGCGGGCAATAGTGAGTTAGCCATGGTTGACTCTAGTGAAGGCATTGCCGTTATCCCCAACGAAGAAGAGCATGGGGATGAGCATAAAGGTGAAAAGGACGAGCATGATCACGAGGACCATGAAGGTGAGGACCATGCTGAAGGCAAAGACCATGAAGATCATACTGAAGACGAAGATCATGAGGATCACGCTGAAGGCGAAGACCCTAAAGACGAGGACCATGCTGAAGGCAAAGACCATGCTGAGAAAGAAGACCATGCTGAAGGCGGCCATGACCATGGCGAAAATAACCCCCACATTTGGCTGGATCCGAAGCGAGCCATTCAGCAGGTTGAAAATATCCGAGATGGCTTGATTAAAGCGGACCCTGACGGGAAGTCTACCTATGAAGCCAATGCTGCTGCCTATATTGATCAACTGCAAAAACTTGATACGGAATTTACAGAGCAACTGAAACCCTATGCAGGTAAAACCTTCGTCACCTATCATGATTTTGCAGACTACTTTGCCCGCAGCTATGATTTGAACGTGGAGTATCTAGTGGGCATTCCCCACGAGAATGCCTCACCCGAAGATGTCAAGCGAGTCATTAATGCAGCGTACTCTTCGAACCTAAAGACTCTATTGTCAGAGCCTCAGGCTTCGGGTAACCCCTTTACAGCGCTGGCTCAGGATCTAAAGGTACAGGTAGGCACCTTCGATCCCTTAGAAACTGGTGGAACAGATGCCCTTGAGGCCGATTATTACTTGACGACTATGCGGACCAATCTTAAAAATCTGACCACTGCCTTTGGTAGCCAACCTCAGGCTTGGATGCCAGCACAACCCAGACAATGGACCGTCGCGACCTTACCCCAATGGGTTCAGGTTAATTTTTAGGAGGGTTAAGCTTGCAAGAGTCCATTCTGCGGGTTTCAGGACTAACGGTTGTCCGCGACGAACAGGTTGCGGTGGAACAGGTTTCGTTTGTCGTACAGGCAGGGACCAATGTAGCCATCGTTGGTCCCAATGGGGCAGGGAAGAGCACCCTGATTCAGGCCGTTTTGGGGGTACTACCCCGTCAGAGTGGACAGGTTGAGGTACTGGGTCATACCCTGAGTCCCCAAGGGAAACTGCCAGCGAAGGTTCGGGATGCGATCGCCTATCTACCGCAAAACTTTAGTTTTGATCGCCGTATCCCCATGACCGTCGAAGAAGTAGTGGGCTTGGGCTGGCATACCCTTGGTCTCCAATGGCCCTGGACCGGGCACAGAGCGAGACAGGCTGCGGTTCGTCAAGCCCTAGCTCAGGTGGAGGCGCTACACCTGAGACCAAAACGAATTAGCGATCTATCGGGGGGCGAAACCAAGCGAGTCCTACTAGCCTATTGCCTGGTCAGGCCACGTCGCCTGTTGATATTAGATGAGGCTCCTGCGGGCCTAGATCTGCGAGCAGAAGCAGAATTTTACCAATTGCTCAACCAGCTCAAACAACAGCAAGGATGGGCGATTTTGCAGGTCTCTCATGATTTGAATATGGTGCAGCGCCAGTGTGATCATGTGTTGTGTATTAACCGGACTTTACTCTGTGAGGGGGTTCCTGAAGTGGCCCTGTCCAGAGAAAGCTTGAGCACGGTCTATGGCCCCGAATTTGCCCGCTATCATCATTCTTGTGCGTTGTAGTTTGCTATTCCATCCATGTCTCTGACTAGCGAAATTATTCGAATTGCTGATCTGTTTCAGTTCCCGTTTATGCAGCGGGCAGTGATCAGCGGTATTCTCACTGGACTGGCAGGAGGGATGCTCGGCAGCTTCACGATTCTGCGACAACTCTCGTTTTTTAGCGATGCGTTGGGGCATTCTGCCTTACTGGGTCTTAGTTTTGGGGTGCTGCTAGGCTGGAACCCCACGGCAATTGTCCTCCCGTTTGCGGTCTTGTTTGCCTTGGGCGTGACCTATCTACTCGAACGTACCCGGCTATGGACCGATGCGCTGCTGAATATTGTTTACTCGGCCTCTTTGGCCCTCGCTGTTATTGTTCTTAGCTTTACGGGGACCTACAAGGGAGGGATTCATCAACTGTTGTTTGGTGATATTTTGGCGGTGAACACGGCTGATTTAATTTTTTGTGGAGTCTTGCTGCTAGCTTGCGCGCTGTATATAGGGTTGACGTTTCGGACACAGATGTTGATCACCCTGAATGAACCCCTTGCGATCGCACGCGGCGTATCCGTCTCATTCCATCGCACAACGTTTATCGTGCTGCTGGCTCTGGTAGTGGGGATTTCAATTAAAGCCATCGGAGTGCTATTAATTAGCGCCTTTGTGGTAATTCCCGCCTGCGCTGCGCGATTGCTCTGTCGCCAGTTCAGCCATCATGTCATGCTCTCAGCCAGTTTGGGTGCGATCAGTGCCATTGCAGGGATGCTGTTGTCAGCAGGGATGAACTTACCATCTGGACCCAGCATTGTGATCGCGCAGCTAGGGATTTTTGTGGGCGCAATTCTTTACCCTCAGCTTTATAAAATAAGGGTCTAGGGTTGAATTAAACCTAAATTTCCAGAGTGGCGTTGGTTCAAGCTTCGTCCAAAAAAGCTTGTGTGTCAGCCTGACATTGCTCTCGTCGGCATAGGGTGGGTTATTCGGTGGGGATATGGCCATGTTAATCCCCCGGTCAACACCTCTTCAATTTTCCGAATAAGCAGTATACTTTCCCCCCAATCCTTTGACGATGGTTTCAGTATTGGCCGTCAACATAGTTTGATATGTGTTTCCCCGGCTATTTGCTTCGCCCAACGCATCCGTAAATAACTCTGTTGGCGCAATTTGCACACCCGCTTCTTTAACCACTGTATTTATGAGTGTTGGCGTCTCACCCGATTCCACAAAAACCACAGGCACTTGGGTAGCCTTGATATCTTCCACTAAATCTTTAACTCGGTCAGCGGACGGCTTTTGTTCAGTACTAAATCCTTGCAATGCACCTTCCACAGTCAGGCCATAGGTGTTTGCGAAGTAGGCCAAGGCTTCATGGGTGGTAAACAGTTTGCGCTGTTTTTCAGGGATAGTCTGAATTTGTGCCTGAATCCAAGCATCTATTTGTTTTAACTCTGTGACAATTTCTTTTGAATTTTTGGAAAAAGTCTCTGTCTGGTTGGGAACGAGCTTCGCTAGATTCCCTTCTAATACAGTGACCATCTCTACACCCTTTTTGGGATCATGCCAGACATGAGGGTCAGGGACTTTATCGTCTGCTTGGGCATCTTCCTCATGTTTCTCATCAGCATGATCTTCCTCTGAATGCCCATGATCCTCTTTCTCCTCATGGTCATCCTCTTCTGCATCATGATCATGGCTATCACCCAATAGCGGTTTAGGAACTGCCTTTTCAGCCACTGCAACTTTAGTCATATCTCCTGAAGCGGCTTGAATCGCTTTTTCCAAATTGGGTTCAAGACCATACCCGTTGTAGAGAATGAGTTGGGCTTGTTCTATGGCTTTGCGATCGCGCGGTACCAGCGCATAGGCATGGGGGTCTACTCCCGGTTTGACCAGACAAGTCAGGTCAATCGTTTGGCCAGCAATTTGTTGGGTGAGATCACAGAGGACGGAGCTAGTAGCCACGACTTTAGGGAGATTAGAGGGAGCTTTCGAGTCAGGTTCAGAGGAATCGCAGCCTGTACTCAACAAAGCAGTTACCACCAGGTAAATAAACCATTGAGAGAAAGGAATCTTTTGCCAAGCCATAACAACTAGAATGATAATGATACTCATTCTAGTTAAGCATAAGTCGTGTATTGCTAGTTTTCAATTACGGGAAAATCTTTCTGGGAAAGCCTTTCGACACCCCAAGAAAATTGCTGATACACAGCTAGAGATCGTAAGTCTGTGTAAAGATCAACTTATCTCAAGCAGCTTCTTAAACTTTTTTGCACATCCTCTCGACCAGGTATATTCCAACAGTGCCACACCAAATTCATATTGATTGATGAACAAAGCAAGCACAATATTATGTATCTCTTCACTCCGAGCAAAGCAGATTGACTAAACTTAAAAAATATAACGCTATAGGTAGTGGGTTTGACAAAGACTGATTCTTGGCAGCAACAAATTGGTCACCAGCGGGACTGGGCTTGGCGAGGGTGGCAAATTCGCTACACCTTCATTAGAGGCCAAGACCCGAATGCCAAGACCCAGCCCATGTTGTTTCTACATGGGTTTGGGGCGTCCATTGGTCATTGGCGTTTTAACCTGCCCGTCTTTGCTGAGCAACGCACGGTTTATGCTCTAGATTTGCTCGGGTTTGGGGCGTCGGAAAAGGTGGCGACGGACTATCTAATCACGTTATGGGTCGAGCAGGTCCATGATTTTTGGCAGACCTACATCCGCACCCCCATGATTGTGGTGGGCAATTCCCTAGGTTCTCTGGTGGGCTTGACTGCAGCTGCTCTCTACCCAGAGATGGTCGCTGGCCTGTCAATGCTGACCTTACCGGATTCGTCGGTGTTGCAAAATCCCAAGTGGGTTAAACCCGCGATCGCCCCCTTAAAGCTGGGCCTTTTACCGCTCTCCACGCTGGCCAAAGCCCTCTTTACCTCTACCCCCGTGTTTAATGCTCTCTTTCGTGTCATTCGTCAACCCAAATTTATCCGGTCTTGGGTCCGTAAAGCCTACATTGATTGGACCGCTGTGGGAGATGATTTAGTCGATATCCTCTCCAGCCCCGCCTACGATTTAGGCGCTGCAACCGCGCTCTTAGCCATGGTCAAAACCATGAGTACTGGGCAGGTTCCCCAATATACCGCCAAGGAGATGCTGCCTCAATTATCTATCCCTATCTTGCTGATTTGGGGAACGCAGGATAGGTTAGTCCCTCCCAAATTGGGTCCCCTCTTCACTCAATGCAATCCGCTGATCGAGCTGGTAGAGTTAGAAAATGTAGGGCACTGCCCCCATGACGAGTGCCCAGATCGACTCAATCCGATTATTTTAGATTGGCTAGATACAAACTTTCCAACAGCAGAGCAGCCACTTTCACAGTTGCACTGTGCTTAGATTTGATCACATAATCATGCCATTCCTCCACCCTCAATCTGAGGTTGTGCTTACTGAATTATGAAACATACCTTATCCGTCCTAGTCGAAGATGAAGCCGGGGTTCTAACCCGGATTGCGGGCTTATTTGCTCGTCGAGGATTCAATATTGAAAGTCTTGCCGTGGGGCCAGCAGAACAAATGGGTGTCTCCAGGATTACGATGATTGTCCCCGGCGATGACCGCAGCATTGAACAACTCACCAAGCAGTTATACAAACTGATTAATGTCTTGAAGGTTCAAGATATTACGGAAGTTCCCTGTGTCGAACGGGAGTTGATGCTAATCAAAGTCAACGCTGCCGCCTCACTGCGGTCTGAGATCGTTGAAATCGTACAAATTTTTCGCGCCAAGGTGGTTGATGTCTCGGAAGACTCACTCACGATTGAGGTAGCAGGTGATCCAGGCAAAATGGTAGCGATTGTGCAGATGCTCAGTAAATTTGGCATCCAAGAAATTGCGCGTACCGGCAAGATTGCGCTAACCCGAGAATCACGAGTGAATACAGAATATCTAAAATCTTTAGAAGCCAAGCTCTAGGCTTCTAAAACTCGCTCTCCCCTTAGCCCAACACCGCCTAATAGCTACCGTCGTCGTTGGTACCGTTGTCAGACTCTGGAGGGCCAGGATATTTGGGTAAATTGAGCGGCTTGTAATCGACGTAATCACCGTTGCCATTCTCCCCGTAATCATTAGACCCAGTGCTATCTGCATCAGAGGAGTCGTTAGCAGTCGCTGTATTCTGGCGGCGGCGGTTTCTAACGGCCTTTACTGCCGAGGAGTAATCATCGGGGGTATAGGTCTTATCTTCAATTTCTCCCTTTAATTGGAGAGGGCGTCGCCGCCGGGGCCGTTCCTCTGGCGGTTGTTGCGGTGGGGAATAAGACGGAGGACGATTGGGAGCTGGATCATAACTATCGTAGCTATCCGGCTCATAGCCCTGGCCATAGCTTTCCGGGGTATCGACATCGTAAGCCGAACTAGGACGACGTCTCGAGCGTTGGGGATAGGCTAAATCATCATCAGCAAAATCCCCACCTTCATAGGCATAGTTATCCCGTCTAGAGCGGCGCTCACTGTCGCCCCGAATGCGCCGGGGTCGGGCTGGTGGTGGATCATCGTCAAATTCCAATTGGGCCTCAGACCGCATCCGTGTAGAGCGTGGGGTGCGTCTGGGACGATAGTCATCGTCTTCTCGATACGCTCTTTCTCGCGGCTGCCGTGTGGGGCCATTACCCGGAACACGACTTTGGATATTTTGGATCATCAAGGACACCAACATCCCTACCATAATCATTTGCTGAAGGGATAGGGTAAATTCCATACCCAAGTGAGCTAGAAGGATGACGCCTGCTAGCAGGCCGAGGAACGCATATATATTGTCTGAATCCCGACGACAGCCAGGCTTGATTTTATCCAAAAAGAATAAAGCGATCGCACCGACGATCAGAATAACCCCAACAATTAGGGGAACAGGAGTACCGAAATTCACTTTGGATCTCTCTCATGGTGACGACTTGTAGTCGGAAGCCGCGAACTCGTTCAGTGATAGAACGTGATGGAGACGCTAGCTGACAGTAGTCAAAACAATCACAACTGAACCACTACAATTCTGAATCTAGCAGCTTCCATGCTAGCGATTTCTGAAACAAAATGGTTTTTGTCTGAATGATGAGTAGTTTATCTGAACTAGGACACCAACGAGTGGATTCCTGCCAATTGTCATCACTGCACAGATATATTCAGCAATGACTCGTTTTATAGAAAAAAATTGATCCCGAGGGTTAAAAACAAAGAACGGCTGAAGTGTTTCCAGCCGCGCTTCGATGATCTCAAAGTCAAGAAGATTTGCCGTGAAAGGCAGACATAATTGATGTTGCAATTACAAAATCTTACAGGCGATCATTGATGCCGCATAGGACTGATTCAAATCTAGCCCAGAAGCCAATCACCACCTATTAGTTTTATCGTCGTAGAATTTTGTCGTTCTGGCTCAGAAAGATAAATGCCCCACCAAGCAGACCTAGAACAATTGCACCAAAGAGGATGCTGTAGAAGAAACCCAACAAAGAAGGGGTAATTGTCATTAAAGAGGAAGTCATATTTTTTTACTATCACGACGCCACCTCTAATCTTAAAGGTTTGTAAGGATATTGAGAAGCCTTCCGCGTTCTCAACTTCTACAAAGGGGTTGGCATCGCTGGTGGACTTATGGTCTTTCAACATCTCCGATAGGAAGAGAAGTACTCGACTTTCAGTAGACGAGGAGCTACTTTTGAGACTGATACAACAAGGGCATAGGTTACACTAAACAACAAGGTTAGTGCAGGCAATAAGGTCATACCTTACATAGATCAATAAATATGGAAACAATTTTGATTTGGGGTCTCAGCTTTAGCTTAGGTCTGTTTATAATTCTATTTATTTTTCGAATTATTTTAACTTGGTACCCTCAAGTCGACCTGAATAGCATGCCCGTGGCGCTTGCGACTTGGCCGACAGAACCTTTTTTGATCCCGACTCGCAAACTAATCTCTCCGATGGGAGGCGTAGATATCTCCCCAATTATTTGGGTGGGAATCACGAGTCTATTGCGCGAGGTTTTGTTGGGACAACAAGGATTGCTGCGGATGTTGTTTTAGAAATAAAGCATGATTCTTTCTCCTGTAGAGTTCAATCCTAGAGCCGATATTCAGCAAAGATTAGCTTAGAGAAGTTACTGCAATTTCATCACTTCTTGGATAAAGTTAGTGTAGACCTCGCCCTGATTGAATTCTGGCGTTTCTAGAATTTTTTGGTGAAACCCTATCGTTGTGGGCACGCCTGTAATCGCACATTCTTGCAATGCCCGCTTCATTCGAGCGATCGCAGTCGGTCGATCCCGTCCCCAGACAATCAGCTTGCCAATCAGTGAATCATAGTAGGGGGGGATTTCATAATCCGTATAGACATGAGAATCGACTCGAACACCGGGTCCCCCTGGCGGCAGATAACCACTAATGCGTCCAGGATGAGGACGGAAATTATGATCAGGATCTTCGGCATTGATCCGACATTCGATGGCATGTCCTTGCAACTGCACTTGATCTTGAGTCAGGCTCAGTTTATCGCCTTGGGCAATCCGAATTTGCTCAGCAATCAAATCCAAACCCGTCGTTACTTCCGTCACCGGATGTTCGACCTGAATCCGAGTATTCATTTCCATAAAGTAAAACTCATGGGCAGAAGAGAGCAGGAATTCAACGGTACCAGCGCCAACATAACCAATAGACTGAGCCGCTCGCACCGCTGCAGCTCCCATCTTCTCTCTAAGGTCTGGGCTCAATGCTGGGCTCGGTGACTCTTCCAGCAATTTCTGGTGTCGCCGTTGAATGGAACAATCCCGCTCACCTAAGTGAATGACATTGCCGTAGCTATCAGCAAAAATCTGAAACTCGATGTGTCTAGGATTTTCAATAAATTTTTCAATATAGACCCCAGGATTGCCAAAAGCGGCTTCGGCCTCGCCCTGGGCAGCCAGATACAGTTTGCCTAGGTTTTCGGGTTCACGCACCAAGCGCATTCCCCGGCCACCGCCACCTGCAGTGGCTTTGACCATAACCGGATACCCCATCTGATCCGCAATTTTTTGAGCTGTGGCTTCATCGAGAACCAGTCCATCACTCCCTGGCACCGTAGGTACCCCAGCATTCTGCATTGTTTCTTTGGCCGTCGACTTGTCTCCCATAGCCCGCATGGCTGTAGGGGTAGGGCCAATAAAGTGAATCTTATGATCTGCACAAATTTCAGCAAAGCGGGCATTTTCTGCCAAAAAGCCATAACCGGGATGAATAGCAGTGGCGTTTCGCGTTAAGGCCGCCGAAATAATATTGGGGATATTCAGATAGCTTTTGCTGCTAGCAGGCTCCCCAATACAGACTGCTTCATCTGCCAATTGCACATTTAGGGATTGCTGATCAACAGTGGAGTGAACTGCGACAGTGGCAATTCCCATTTCTCCGCAGGTGCGCAGAATCCTCAGGGCTATCTCTCCCCGGTTAGCAATTAAAATCTTAGAAAAACGCATGATCTAATGGGAGCTTGACACTCATTTATCTTCTTGTGGTGACGCAGAACAAAACTGCTACACGCCCTAATCAGAACCCCAAAAGAGCTGCGTGAAGCGACATCCCATCACACATTAGTCCAATAGCGGTAAGCAGTGTCAAAAGTGAAATCCAGAGCTATCGTATCACGCAGTCGCGGCCAAGTTCGCGCTGCTTTCGATGTCAGTTACAGTCAGGTTAGCCTGCTTAGCTAATATCTTCTAGTCTCAGACCAAGAATTGTCCTTGGTCTGAATTCATTCTTCCGCCGTTGGATCAACAATCACAGGCCGTGAAAGTTCGCCGTCCGGGTCAGGACCAAAATTATCTGTAGGCGGCGGGGCAGATTGGGGCTCCGGCTCCGGTTCGTCATATTGGGGCTCCGGCTCATCATATTGGGGTTCCGGCTCATCATCATATTGAGGCTCCGGGTTGTACTGAGCCTCCTGCCGGCGCCGAGACGCATAGATCGCATCTCGTTCTGAAGCCCATCCAGCGATGCGGTCCTGAGCTTCAGAATATAGAGCCCGACCATACCCAATTTGGGAGGCTGTCGCGATCGCATCTGACAATCGACCATTTCGAGCTAAAGCATTGGCCTCACTCAGGATTGGCCGATCTTGAACCGCTTGAATTTCAGCGACCCAAGTATAAATATCATCTTGGGCGTCTCGATAGAGCGATCGCTCCGAACTGATTTGCTCAGCGACTTGAATCGCCTCATTCATTTTCCCCGCCTTTGCCAAGGCCCGAGCTTGATCAAGAATGGGTTGATCTTCGACCCGCTCAATAGATCCACGCCATTCGGCAATGAGCGTCTGGGCTTCAATCCGTAGCGGGTTCTCAATATCGACCTTTCGCGCTTCCAAAATGGCAGCTTGGTAACCCACCGTCGTACTTTGAGTCGCAAACTGACGGGCTCGTGCCAGGATTTGACGATCTTGAAAGGTATCAATTTGTTGATCCCATTGGGCAATCAAGGTTTGGGCCTCAATTCGACCCGGTTTTTCGGTATCGATCAAGGCTGCATGGTCAATTGCTAACTGGTAGGTATTAACATTATCGATATTGGCTAAAAATTTCGCCAAGTGAAGCTGGCTGGTATTTTGAATTTTTTGCTCCCAGGCTGCGACTCGGTCCCGATTTTTAGCAAACAAGGGGCTTTTCCGGTCAACCTGCTCTGCTAAGGTCCAAGCATGCACATAGCTATAGAAATCATCCTCTTCAACGGTTGATTCAGCTCGGCTTAACTGCACTAGTGTGGTTGCATCTTTAGCCACTTTCGTATTCGGTGGAATTCTCTGAGCTGCTGCAATCGCTTGCTCAAACTGACCATTGAGTTGATAGTCTTCAGAAAGATCAAGTAGTGTTTGACTCCACTTCTCAATATTTTCTTGCACCTCTTCTTTAGCTAAACGCTTCGGATCGATTTTGCTGGCAAGTTGAATCGCTTTGGCTAAGTTTTTCGAGCCACCATAGTCAGCAATATCTTGCGCTGAATATAAATCTTGAAACGCCTTTTTCTCAACGGCCATATCCCCCAGAATTTTATCGGCTTGGCCTTGCCAATATCCATCAAGTTGAGACAAGGCACGGACCTGAAGGGTGGCTTCAGTCCATTGTTGTTTCTTAATCGCCGTTTGGGCATTTTCTAGCGCTTCTGCCCCCTCTTCCCAATTAGCTTGCCAACCCTCGATCAACCGTTGCGATTCAGGCTGAACGCTACTGACCTCAGGCACTTGTTTGGCTAAACTAATGGCTTCTTTGAGATTACCTTTGTCTAGCTCTTGGCGGGCCAGCCTCAAGATTGAGCGAGACCACTCATCCGATAGTAAAGATACCCGAGGATAAAGCGGATGCCCTTCATCCCATTTGTCTGCGATCTCTAAAGCCGCTTTGATATCTTTAAGATTATCTGTACGAGCCAAGTTGTCTGCGCATTCTAACTGTTCTGCTTCTGAAAGGGTCGCAGCAATCTGTTTACAGTTGGGCTTGGGTGGCAGACTCGATAGCCATTGCAATGCCGTTGCCCCTGTCAACCAGGACACTAGAATGGTAAGCAACCAAGGCCATCCCTTCAAGGTCAAGAGTTTGGCTGCTGTCTGTTTTAGTTGCCGAAGTTTAGGGCTACCCTTAGAGTTAGAACCATTAGATTCTTGTTCAGGTTCTAAGGCAGGAGGGTTACTATCAGTGGGTCGGTTACTCGTCATGCCAGCTAGCGCAGAGCGTCACAAAAAAGTCTGTTTGCCTATATTCAGATTCTAAAAGAAATTTGAGGCACATCGATCTCTGCATCTCATCGGCAGAATAAGCTTCATGTTGATAATAGGCTACAAGCCTAAAAATTAACAGTTTCCATAGGAATCGCTTATCCAATTCGACAAGAGATCAAATCTGTATAGGCTAAGGCGCTTGTACGCTCACCTTGTCCCCCTTTACTCAGACTTTCACTTTTATAATAGGCGTCTTCGCAGTGACCCAGACATCCGTTCAGTCTATCTGCAAGACCCCTAGGCTTTGCTAGCCAGCACCACAATCTTGCTAAAGCTGTCTGGATCCGTCGCCGCTAGCTGGGCCAGCATCTTCCGGTTGAGTTGAATATCAGCTCGCTTTAGTTGTCCCATGAACTTGCTGTAACTAATATCATGCTGGCGAGTGGCAGCGTTGATGCGGGCAATCCAAAGCCGGCGAAAATCTCTTTTGCGCTTGCGACGATCGCGATAGGCATTCCGCAGGGCTTTCATCACCTGCTGGTTGGCCATCTTAAACAGGCGAGAATGAGAGCCACGGAAGCCCTTAGCCAGCTTTAATACTTTTTTGCGGCGCTTGCGAGCGACGTTGCCGCGTTTCACCCGGGTCATGATTACAAGTCCTTGTTCGTACTAATTTGAGGTCAATATAGATTTTGCCTAAGCCATGCTAATGACTTGGCTTCAGAGTCTGAGTTTGTCTGAAGCTAAGAATAGGGCAGCATGACCCGCACATTTTCTGAGTCTTGCTCGCTGACAACACATTTTTTAGACAGACGACTCTTGCGGTCGGGTCCCTTATGCTCTAAAAGATGGTTTTTGTATGCCTTGCGACGCATGAATTTGCCACTTCCACTTCGTTTAAAGCGCTTGGCAGCAGATCGTCGGGTTTTTAGTTTGGGCATTGTTCGTCTAGAATCGCAGCTATCGACACAAACTAGTATCGTAGTACATAGACTGACTTGCTGACAATACTTACTCTATAGAGTCTATAGAGAGCTGGTCCTTAGTAGGCTATATGGTCGTGCTTTGCGATCGCACAAAAAAGTAGATCAGCAACTTATCAATATCTGCAGGGGGCAATCGAGTGAGTAAACCATCACATCTCCTCCCAGGACGGAAATACCTATCCCGCTAGTTGGGAAGACCGATCTTAGGGAAGGTTGTTCTCTCCTTACAATGACAATAAGCAGGTGCACGACTAGCCTACATCTATTTCCCATTGCCCAGGAGGTCTCATTTCAATGCAACCCACTAACCACGACAAATTTACTGAAAAGGCTTGGGCTGCGATTGTACGGACATCTGATCTGGCGAAAGAGGCCCAACAACAACAAATTGAAAGTGAGCATTTGTTGCAAGCCCTGCTAGAGGAAGATGGCTTGGCGGGCCAAATTTTCACCAAAGCCGGGGCGGATATCCAACGGGTACGAGATCGTACTATTGATTTCATCAATCGCCAGCCCAAACTGACGACGCCCAGTAGTTCTGTTTATCTGGGCCGGAGTTTGGAGACGCTGTTTGACCGTGCTGATAGTCTTCGCCAGTCCTTTCAAGATGACTTTATATCCATCGAACATTTGGTCTTGGGTTATATCGAAGATGATCGTTTTGGCCAAACTCTGCTGCCAGAGCTGGGATTGAACGAGAAAAAGCTTAAGCAAGCCGTAACGGACATTCGCGGTAGCCACAAAGTCACCGATAAAAACCCAGAGGGCAAGTATGAATCCTTGGAAAAATATGGTCGTGATCTAACAGACCTGGCCCGCTCAGGTAAACTCGATCCGGTGATTGGTCGGGATGATGAGATTCGGCGCACGATTCAAATTTTGTCGCGGCGCACCAAAAACAACCCGGTTCTAATCGGTGAACCAGGGGTCGGTAAAACCGCGATCGCGGAAGGGTTAGCCCAGCGAATTGTGGCTCGAGATGTGCCAGAGTCCTTGCGCGATCGCAAGTTAATCGCCTTAGATATGGGATCTCTGATTGCCGGAGCTAAATATCGTGGTGAATTTGAAGAACGCCTCAAATCCGTGCTTAAGGAAGTCACGGAGTCGGATGGACAGATGATTCTGTTTATTGATGAAATCCATACGGTGGTGGGGGCAGGAGCCAGTCAAGGTGCAATGGATGCGGGTAATTTGCTAAAACCGATGTTAGCGCGAGGAGAATTGCGTTGTATCGGCGCCACGACCCTGGATGAATATCGCAAGTACATTGAAAAAGATGCGGCCTTAGAACGACGCTTCCAACAGGTGTATATCGATCAGCCCAATATCCCCGATACGGTCTCGATTCTGCGGGGTTTGAAGGAACGTTACGAAGTCCATCACGGCGTCAAAATTTCTGATAATGCTTTGGTAGCAGCAGCCACCCTCTCGACTCGCTATATTAGCGATCGCTTTCTCCCTGATAAGGCCATTGACCTGATGGATGAGGCCGCCGCCAAACTCAAAATGGAGATTACCTCCAAACCGGAAGAGCTAGATGAAATTGATCGCAAAATCTTACAGCTAGAGATGGAGCGCCTCTCCTTGGAGAAGGAAAGCGATCGCGCTTCTTTAGAACGCTTAGAACGCTTAGAACAAGAAATTGCCAACTTGCAGGAAGATCAGAAAACCCTAAGCGCCCAATGGCAGTCGGAGAAAAAGATTATCGATGATATCCAGATGATCAAAGAAGAAATTGATCGCGTCAACATCGAAATCCAGCAGTCGGAGCGCAATTATGACCTCAACCAGGCAGCAGAACTCAAATATGGCAAACTCACTAGCTTGCAACGACAGCTAGAAGAAGCTGAGGCTCAACTGGCTCAACGCCAAACCAGTAGCAATTCCATGCTGCGAGAAGAGGTCACCGAGGCGGACATTGCTGAGATTATCTCCAAGTGGACCGGAATTCCAGTCAGCAAGCTTGTGGCCTCCGAGATGGAAAAGCTTCTGCACTTAGAAGACGAACTCCATCAACGAGTGATTGGTCAAGACGAAGCCGTGACGGCGGTATCTGATGCCATTCAGCGATCGCGGGCGGGTCTTGCTGACCCCAATCGCCCCATTGCTAGCTTTATTTTTCTGGGTCCTACTGGCGTCGGCAAAACAGAGCTGGGCAAGGCCCTCGCCACGTATTTGTTCGATACCGAAGATGCCATGGTCCGCATTGACATGTCGGAATACATGGAAAAACATACCGTGGCTCGGATGATTGGGGCTCCTCCCGGCTATGTGGGCTATGACGAAGGCGGACAGCTAACGGAAGCTGTGCGACGCCGCCCTTACTCGGTGATTCTGTTCGATGAAATCGAAAAGGCTCATCCCGATGTCTTCAATATCATGCTGCAAATTTTGGATGATGGCCGGGTCACTGACTCCCAAGGACGCACCGTTGATTTTAAAAACGCGGTGATCATTATGACCAGCAATATTGGGTCTCAGTATATTTTGGATTTGGCAGGGGACGACAATCGTTACGCAGAAATGCAAAGTCGAGTGATGGAGGCCATGCGCTCCCACTTTCGGCCTGAATTTCTGAATCGGATTGATGAGCTGATCATTTTCCGTAGTCTCCGCAAAGATCAGCTGCGCAATATCACCAAATTACAGGTGCAACTCTTAGAGAAACGGCTGAATGATCGCAAAATGTCTTTGAAATTGTCGGATTCAGCCCTAGATTTCCTGGTTGAAGTCGGGTACGACCCAGTCTACGGAGCCAGACCCCTGAGACGAGCTGTGCAGCGAGAGTTGGAAACCCAGATTGCTAAGGCAATTCTACGAGGCGACTTTGGTGAGGGGGATGCCATTTTTGTGGACGTAGAAAACGAGCGATTAACATTTAAACGCATGGGTGCAGAAGTCTTAACCACTGCAACTTGACGCTAGATTTTAGGTGACTTGGCGTCGGTTGCCAAGACAGAATAGAGCATCGATTGGTTAGTCCAAACAAGGGATCTACAGATGTCTACTTTCTCTAATCATGATGAGGCTTATGATATCGGTGCTCCAGTCTCTGCCCGCCAGGTGCAACAGCTTGGCACTATCCTCAGCCAATGCTTCAATGTTTCTGCTGACTATTGGCAAACCTATGTTCGTCAGATCGGACAAGATAACTTGAGGATCATTTGTCAGGACAACCATATTCTAGGTGGCCTGGGCATTTATCCGATGGGCCAATGGTTTGGCGGTCAACGAATTCCCATGCATGGTATTGCTGGAGTTGGCATCGCCCCAGAGTATCGAGGAGCAGGGGCGGCCTTAGCGCTATTGACCGACACCCTCAAAACCCTTCAGCAGCAAGGCGTCCCCTTAGGCACCTTATATGCCTCCACTTCGCGACTCTATCGACAGGTAGGATTTGAACAAGCGGGGACCTACTGTCAATACCAAATTCCGGCTCAATCCCTGGTTATAGGGGATCGAAGTTTACCAATGACCGCCATTGACCCTAGCGATTTGGCCGTGCTGGTCCCGCTCTATCAACAACATGCCCAACTGACCAATGGTCATCTGGATCGACATCCTGCCATTTGGGAACAGATGCTAGAGAATAGCACCCCCAGCTCTGTCTATTTAGTTGGAGATAGCTCTCAGCCCCAGGGATACATTATTTTTACCCAACAGGCTGATTCAGGTTGTTACAACATTAATATTCTGGATTGGGTATGGCTGACACCAGCCGCAGGGCAGCGATTGTGGACCTTTTTAGCCGACCATCGTTCTTTGGCAAGATTTGTCCGTTGGTATAGTGCTCCAGTAGATTGCAGCCAACTATTTTTGGCGGAGCAAACCTACCAAGTACAACACATGGAACGATGGTTACTGCGAATTATTGACTTACCCAAGGCCCTAACGCTGCGAGGCTACCCCCTAGCTTTAGAGACTGAATTACATTTACAGGTAACGGATCCCCAATTACCTGCTAATTCCGGCAATTTTGTTCTCCAGGTTTCCCAAGGTCAAGGACAAGTCAGAACGGGTGGACGGGGAGATCTCAAATCAAATATTCAAGGATTATCACCTTTGTATACCAGCCTATTCACAGCGCAGGAACTACAACTATTGGGAGCTTTAGAGGGCTCACCGGAGGCTTTGGCAGTAGCAACGACTGTATTCAGTGGTCCTCAGCCCTGGCTCAGCGATCACTTTTGATACCTTGTTCGCAATCATCAAACTTTTCTGGGTTTAACTAATCGCCAGCTTAGTCAAAGTGATGGCAGCGACAATCCACAGGTAGGGAGCAAACCAACGAAACTGCCCTTTACGCAACACTGAAAATAGCCAGATCAGCGCCAAATAACCCGTCACAAAAGAAGCAATAATCATTCCCAACAGGGGAGCCAATTCTAGTCCTTCTTGTCGAACTTCTTCGATGCCCAAAATCGCTACACCCAAAGAAACGACTAAGTACATCAGGAAGGAAAAACGCGGCGCTAAGTCTGAGGATGCCCCCCGCCATAGCATCGTCGAAATCGTACTACCTGACCGAGAAATACCCGGAACGACAGCACATCCTTGTGCAATCCCACCCATAGTGGCATCCAACCAATTTAAAGATAGGGCATTCCGTTTGTAGCCAGACTTAGGGGTAAACCACAATACTATCCCCGTCACAATCAAGGCAAAGGAAACATACAGAGGTTGATTGAGGTGTTCGAAAATCGGTTTTAATCCTAAACCAATGATAACGGTAGGAATTGAGCCCAAAATCACTAGCAAGGCCATACGCCAGCCTTCCTGTTGCCGAGCCGGTGAAGATCTTAGTCCTTGAAAAAAACCAGAGAGGGCTTGCCAGACATCCTTGCGCAAGGCAACCAGGACAGCAAAAAAGGTGCCTGTATTAGTGGCAATATCCACATAAAGCGGTAGTTTTTCCCACCATCCTAAGTAATAGCTGGCCAGCACTAAATGTCCAGAACTGGAGACAGGCAAAAATTCTGTCAGTCCTTGCACAATACCCAAAATAATCGCTTGCATTAAGGTCATGGTGGCAACCTAAGAAAAAGAGAGAAAAAGGCGGCGTTGTTTTATGTCCTTGGCGAATTTACCATTAAAGCCTACATAGAGGGTACTCATGGATTGTGAATCTACGCTTCCTTATTGTTTGTCTGAAGGGGACTTCTTCACCACAGTAGGAGAAAATCCAGTTCTATGATGTAGTCCAGAACTTAAAAGGAGATGTCGCTGCTGATGTTTTGAAGGAATACCGTGCCAGACAAGGCAATAAGACTAGCAAAGGATCTTGCCATCCTCTCGATGCAACTACTGTTCAACTTGCTAATTGCACTTGGCTTTTGGCTAGCTACTTACCACAATTCTCAACACAAGAACGAAGCTTTGGTACATATGATGATTGTCCATTCTGCCATCATCTATCCGCCAATGAAGGGAGGTTTGGCGTTATCCTTATGGGATAATGACAGCTCTTTAGCGTGTTAGCGTTATTGTCCAAGCTGTTGGTCTAGATCCTCAGCAAACTCTTCATAGAAAACGCATGAATATTCTCTCCAATCTTCTGGCTCAGCCCGCCCAACCCTCTGCAGCGAAACAACGAGGTAGAGGCATTGAACTCAAATCTAAACGTGAGATTGAGATCATGCGGCAGGCATCCAGAATTGTGGCAACGGTGCTTAAGGAGATCTCCGAGTTAGTAGAGCCAGGAATGACGACTGCTGACCTAGATGCCCATGCCGAGAAGCGAATCCGAGAAATGGGAGCAACGCCCAGCTTTAAGGGCTATCACGGGTTTCCTGCTTCTATCTGTGCCAGCATCAATCATGAAGTAGTCCACGGCATTCCTAATCCCAAAAAAGTGATTCAGTCAGGGGATGTTTTGAAGGTGGATACCGGAGCCTATTTCGAAGGCTTTCATGGCGATTCTTGTGTGACCATCGCCGTCGAAGAAGTTACGCCCGACGCAGCAAAACTGATTCGAGTGGCGGAAGAAGCCCTCTTCAAAGGAATTGAACAGGTCAAAGAAGGCAATTACCTGATGGATATTGCGGGGGCTATTCAAGACCATGTGGAAGGGAATGGGTTTGTGATTGTCGAAGACTTTACCGGGCATGGGGTTGGTCGCAATCTCCACGAAGAACCTTCTGTTTTTAATTACCGCACCCAACAGATGCGTAATGTCAAACTTCGTTCAGGCATGACGTTAGCCATTGAACCCATTTTGAATGCTGGGTCTAAGGTGACTAAGATTCTGCGCGATCGCTGGACAGCCGTGACCGTTGACAATGCTTTGTCAGCTCAGTTTGAACATACAATCTTAGTCACTAAAACAGGTTACGAAATTCTCACGGATCGCAACTTGGTTTAATAGGTACCCGACCTCAGGTTCTCATGCCTTTAATGAGCAATATTATTTGGACTTGACGGTATAGCGGTAGACATTCGTCTCTGAGAGACGAAAACCTAGGCGTTTATACAAACGATTGGCGACTTCGCGCCCTAGTCGCGAAGTTAGCTCAATTGTTCATACCCCAAGACTGACAGCGGTTTCAAAGACCAATTGATTCAGTTTCTCACCAACACCTCTACTTCTCGTAGCCGAATTAACAATTACATCTTCAATCCAGGCACGCCTCTTCATCAGAATTGGGAAAACTACAAGGGATAGAAATCCAAGGATCACACCTTCTTCACGCGCAACCATCAATCAATTCTTCGTCATTTCGTAGGCACTAGATCTGGCAGCGTAGGGTAAAGGAATAATCTCCACCTGGCTCTAGCTGATAATCTTGCTGCTCTAAAAACCGACCCAGCGGTTCTTTGATCAAAGCTCTCCCTAGGGAGGGTGACACACTCAGATCGCCCTGTTTAAAGCGCCATTGAAAATGCCAAGTATAGTTGCTGGCAGCGACTTCGCCTTCGATTTGTCCCTGTTGCCAGGACTGATGAGTAATACGGACGTGGGCAGTGGTTCTGGGAAGGGCACACACAAGAAAATTAAGTCAATGGGTTAAAGTTCAAGACTATTATCAAGAAGTCTGGTGTAGCTGTCTACTGCGATACAGGATACCGAACCGAAAACCGTACCCCTTGATTTGAGAGAGTTTCATATACTGAAGAGAGGGTGTTGAGAGGATCAACCATCGGTACTGCATAGCCTTGCAGGCATTTTATTAAGTAGGTCCACGATGTCCTTAAATCCAAAAATCATGACCGCCGTTGAGCAACTGAACTACCGAGTCACGGTAGGGGATGTTGCCACTCAGGCAGGCTTAGATATTAATCAGGCGGAGCGGGGGGTATTGGCCCTGGCTTCAGAAGTGTCTGGCAATCTCCAAGTTTCGGAAACAGGCGATATTGCTTACTTGTTTCCTAAGAACTTTCGGTCTGTCTTACGCAATAAATATTGGCGGCTGCGCTTGCAGGCGCTGTGGGCTAAGATTTGGCCCGCTTTGTTTTACGTGATCCGCATTTCGTTTGGGATTGTTCTGTTGCTATCGATTGTCCTGATCTTTGTGGCGATCGCAATCATCTTCATTGCCATGAACAGCAGCCAAGATGATCGCTCTAGCAATCGCAGTTCGGGCAGTTTTCTCCCACGATTTTTCTTCATGCCAGACTTATTCTGGTTCTTCGATCCCTATCCCCGTCGTCGTCGATACACTCAAGCTCGGGGTCAAGTTCAACACCGAAATCCCGACCAGATGAACTTTTTAGAAGCCATCTTTTCTTTTCTATTTGGAGATGGCAATCCCAATCCCAATCTGGAGGATCGACGCTGGCAGGAAATAGGGGCTGTAATTCGCAAAAATGGTGGCGCCGTCACAGGAGAACAGCTCACCCCTTACCTAGAAGTGTCTGATAACCAGCTAGAAAGCGAGGACTATGTCCTACCCGTTTTGACCCATTTTGATGGCCGCCCCGAAGTGAGTCCCCAGGGTGAAATTATTTATCACTTTCCAACCCTGCAAACCACTGCTACTGGCCGTCAGCAACAGTCTACTAGTGCTTCTTTGCAAGAATATCCCTGGAAATTCAGCCAAGCTGGATCCGGTCAGGTGATGGCAGCGATTGGCCTAGGAGGCCTCAATTTGGTGGGGGCAATGGTACTGTGGTCGCTGCTGCAGGATGGCACTGTTGCCATCCAACTGGGTGGATTGGTGGGCTTTGTCTATTCTATTTTTTGGGTTTTAGTGGCCTATGGAATCGGGTTCTTGGGGATTCCTCTAGTCCGTTACTTTTGGATTCAGTGGCGCAATGGCAAAATTAGCGATCGCAATCAACAGCGTCAAGCTTATGCCGTCGCTTTGTCCCAAGCTAATCCTGCCCTCCAGCAGAAAATTAAATACGCGCAAACCTTTGCAGCTCAATCCGTGGTCTCGTCTGAGAATTTAGCCTACACCACCGAGAAAGATTTGCTGGAACAAGATTCTGAACGTTCGGAATCTATTGAAGCTGAATGGCAGCGCCGCTTAAATTCCCCTGATTAGTCTTTACAGGTATGCCAGTGGTTCGACTGGCTCACCTTGTTGTCGAACTTCAAAATGCAGGTGAGGCCCAGTAGACAATCCCGTTGATCCAACTGCTGCAATCGGTTGCCCTCTTTGCACCCCTTGACCCACAGTGACGTAGAGTTCACTACAATGACCATACAACGTTGTCAGCCCATTACCATGATCGACAATGACAGCATTGCCATAGCCGCCATACCATTCAGCCACAATTACTGTGCCACTATCAGCGGCAAAGATGGGGGCTCCCGCAGGTGCCCCGAAATCAGTCCCTGCATGTAATCGACCCGTCCCTAACACTGGGTGTCGCCGATAGCCAAAATTGCTGGTGATCGGTCCGTTCACGGGTTGCACCATTTGTCCCGTCCCCAAAATACGTTGATACCCAGGTGTATTGTTACGGAAAGCAATTCGCTGTTCAGCTAATCGCTGCGCGATGACTGCGGAAATACTGTTGGAGTCTTGGGCAAGCTGTTGCTCGGCGGCTTCCAGGGCTCGTCGATCATTGTTGAGACGAGTTACTAATTTTGTCTGTACAGAAGCTTGAGCAGAATAGTCTGCTTTTTGATACTGGAGTTGTTCAGACAATAAGGCAATCTGATTCTTTTGAATTTCTGCCAATAGCTTTTTATCGCTGATCTTTTCTTTTTCTGCTTTGAGGGCTAACAAAGATTTGCGATCAGCTTTGTAAACCAGTTGGAGTTGATACCGACGGTCTAGCAATTCTTCTAGAGATTGGCTCTGCAATAAAGCGACCCAAGTGCCAGTATTACGTTGGCGTTGTAAGACCCGCAGACGAGCAACGGTATTCTCTTGCTTGCCTTTATAAGCGGTTTCCGCCACTTTTAAGTCAGCTTCTATCGTTCGCAGCTCTTCGTTAGCCTGTTTCAGCTTAGTTTCGTTTTCCTGGATTTGGCCTTCCGTGAACTGAATATTCCGTTTTAAGCCCCCGAGTCGATTCTTGGCAGCTCCTTCTAGGTTCTCAATCTGCTGTCGCTTCTTATTTACGGTTGATCGTTCTTGTTCGACTTGCAATCTACGTCGTTGCAGGTCATCGACATTGGAGGAATTTTGGGCTAGTGTCAAACTCCCCCAGAGGTTTAGCAAAACGATAATGCAACCAACGACACAGACTATACTTCCCACTCTAGAAAGTAGTCGTCGTGGATTTTGTCCTCTTTTCTGACCGGATAGAAAGGGCAGAGATAGTAGCAACCGTAGTTTTCGTAAAATGGAATTTAACACAATGTCTCGACTGAATCTGAGTCACTGGTGATTGCAAGACAATCTATCATCAGCGCATGATATAGCAAAATCGAAGTAGACATTAACGCATAATGTACCCCAACCATGCTAATAGCTAAAAGTTGAATCAACTACTTGGGGTTATCTTACTAAGTGCTGACTTGCCACCCGAAATTAAATCAGCTTTAGCCAGTAGACCACAAGCCAATGACTTGGAAAACGGTTTGCTATTAGGATTAGTCCAGTCCCCATCGACAAATTGCAGACTATTTGATCATAGCTGCCGTCATAATTTCTTCTTTTGCTGCCCATTGGCTGAGATCTTGACGGGCGATCGCAACCGCCATCAACCCCGGAAACTGATCAGGACTACAGGCAAACGACGGAATCCCCAACGCCGCAAGTTTCGCCGCGTTTTCATGATCAAAACCGGGGGCACCGTCATCGTTGAGGGCCAATAAAGTCACGCACTGCACGCCACTTTGCACTAGGCTCCCCATCCGCTTTAGCAGAGCGCGGTTATCTCCTCCCTCATACAAATCGCTGATCAAAACAAAGATGGTATCTTCCGGTTTACGAATGAGACCCTGACAATAGCTCACAGCTCGATTGATATCAGTCCCCCCCCCTAACTGGGTTCCAAACAGCACATCAACCGGATCTTGCAGCATTTCGGTGAGATCAACAATGGCCGTATCAAAGACCACCATACGCGTTGTAACGGCTGGCAGAGAGGCTAAGACCGCTGCAAAAATGCTGGCATAGACCACAGAAGTTGCCATCGAACCACTTTGATCGACGCACAGCACAATATCTTTGAGAGACGAGCGTTTGCGGCCAAAACCAATCCGCCGTTCAGGAATGATGGTCTGATAGTCCGGCTGATAATGCTTCAGGTTTGCCCGAATAGTGCGGTGCCAGTCAATCTCGTTGTGGCGGGGCCGAGCATTGCGGACTGCGCGATTAAGACTGCCCATCACCGCCTGCTGCAATGGGCTCGATAATTTTCTCAGTAGTTCTTCCACCACTCGATTGACCACGATCCGAGCTGTCTCTTTGGTCTTGCTGGGCATAATGCCACTGAGGGACAGTAAGTTTGCCACCATGTGCACATCTGGCTCCACTGCCTCTAGCATTTCTGGCTCCATCAACATTTGATGCAGATTGAGCCGTTCTAGGGCATCTTTTTGCATAATTCGGACCACAGCACTGGGAAAATAACTACGGATATCCCCCAGCCAGCGTGCGACTTTGGGAGAAGAGCTACCTAAGCCTCCTGAACGGCTGCCACCCTGGGCATCGTAGAGAGAAGAAAGGGCCTGGTCCATCGCTGTATCAGCGGCACCGAGGCTAAAGCGATCACTGGCAATACCATCAGCAGCACCCCCCCCGAGAATCAGCCGCCATCGTCGTAAGCGTTCGTCACTCATGGCTACAGTCCTAGTAATTGGGCAATCAAAGGGAGGGCAGCCCGAGCGCGATTTAAATCTAAATCCTGGACGGACGTCGCTACCGTTGGGGCAGACTTGCCTCGTTTGACGCGCTCTCCCATCTGACGACGCTCTGCGCCAGAAAACTCTGAAAACGTTCGACGCAGGAGCGGCAGGAAACAGGTATAGGCGTCTGCCGATAACTCCGTCACCCACTGATCGAGAACAGGCCAAATCGTCTCGTCATGGATCAGTAACAGGCCACTACCCTGTAAAAAACCAGCTATCCAGTTGGCAGCTTGGGCGGGTTCATTGGCGGTGGATAAGGCCCAGTGCAATCGCCGCGCGGCCTCTTCTGAATTAAGGCAGCCATCATCAAGCAGGAGGCGACAGCAGCGTCCAGCCAGTAAACCGTGGAGCTGTTGTTGATCCGCAAGCTGGGTGAGCATTCCTTGCCAATCCTGGAGGTAGGCTTCATTTTGCAGCAGCTTCACCGCGCTGTGAGTTTTATTGAGATGTTCCTCCATCGCGGTGGCAGCAGCATCATCAAGGGAAGTGCAGGCTCCCGGCAAGCCAATACAAATGCGAATAATCAGACCTTCAACCACCTGGGCCACACCTTTCGTATCGGTTTGACGAACATCGCGATAGCGCAGAATATTGGCGAGAGGTGGCAGGGCTAACATCAGGTGCGCAATATCGCTAGCCACCGCAGCTTCAGCCTGCAGGCGAGTCATGAGGGTAGAAATGGCGGCGGGGAGATCAGCCAGTAAAACTTGATCTAAGAGTTCCGTAAGTACAGGTAGATTGGCGGCGGCGGCCGACTGGTGACAAGCATACGTAATCGCAGCAACTTCAATCGTGTTGCCCCATTGTCCCGCTTCAATTAGGGATAGCTCATACTCCGGCTCCCATTGGATGCGCCAGGCTTCTTTGAAGGTGCCTTTGCTACGACTGTAAGTGGTTTTGCCCCAGGGGATGCCCAGGAGATGGAGACGATGAAAGAGTTGCGATCGCAACAAATCATTCGGCTTCCTCAGATCCAGCTCCAGTTCTTTGGCTACCACATCCAACTGCAAACGCAGCTTTTTGCGGAGACGTTGCAAATCGAGTTGCAACGGCACAAGGGGCGTATCTTCTGGGACTTGACCGAGGCGATCGCTGACTATCAGCCGCTCATGGATCAGCTGCATCGGCAGAGCGTCTCCAAAACAAAGCACCGTTTGGGTTGCTTCATTCAGATCATCCAGGTCAGGCGTGGGGCGATCGCGCATCGCAGCCAATGCTTCAGCCAGCCGGACCGCCTCAATGATACTCGCAGAAGAAGCATCAATCTCTTGCTGGCGCAGCAGGCGAGCCACCCGCGTTAGCCAGTGAACCGCTGGATTTTGGGGGTGAGACCACAGGTGATGGTACCAGCCTGGAGATTCAATGCCTGCCCCATAGCCACTACGCCAGGTAAGACGTTCATAGGTCCAGGGAATCCAAGTAGATTTAACCTTACATTTCGGCAGTCCTTTGAGAAGCGCATTATCATCTTTGACGGATTGCCTAGCCTCTACCAAAGCGGGGCCATGCCAAGCCCCACAAACCACCGCAATTTTTTGAAAACCCTCTTTTTTAGCCTTACGAATCGTGCGTCGCATAAAGGCTTCTCGTAGCTTCTCCCGGTGGTCGTGGGGATGGTCTGGCCTAAGGGGAAACACCTGTTCATATTCTTCACGCAGAGCCTGCATTGCCTCTAGGATGGCAGCAAAAATATCGCTGTGAGATTGGCGCTGCTCCACCCATTGCTCCCACCACCGTTCGCTATCGCTATAACCTGATGCCTGGGCCAACCAAGCCAACGGATCGCGACGAATTTTGAACATTTCTGGGGTAGTTTGCTCTGGAGAAGTCTCAGGTGCAGAAGTCCCTAATTCCGAACTTTCAGGCTCCAAGTTTTCGGATCTAAGACTGGCAGAATCAGGGGTTTCTAGCTCAGAAACAGGTAATTCAGTGACATCCACAGCCGAAAAGGCTACTTCTGAGGTCGGCGTCTCTGTAGACTCGGGAGATTTATCATCTGCAGACTGGGCCATTTCCCGTTCTAGCTGCTGCAACCCCAGTTGATGCGTTTGGGGTAAGTCCATCATTCGCACCGGAATTTGCTGTTGTAGACCATACTGAATCGCCTGTAACTCGGGCGAAAAGACTGAGAATGGATAATAGACGGCAGACTGAGGCTGATCGGGTGCATAGATCAGCAGCGCCACCGGGGGCTTCAAGTCTGGACGCCCCAGCACTGCTAACACATCCTCAGCATCGGGTGGCCCTTCGACAAGCAAGATATCTGGCTGCAATTCCTTTAAAGTTTGTTGCAGACTACGAGCCGAGCCAGGACCATGATGCCGAATCCCCAAAATATGGAGTTCTGCCATTAAAGCACCTCGCGGCTGGCGCGGTAGAGATCTTTCCAGCCCTCTCGTTCTTTGACGACCGTTTCAAGATATTCCTTCCACACCACCTGATCCTGCACCGGGTCCTTGACCACTGCACCGACGAGACCAGCCATCATATCGCTGGCTTGTAGCGCTCCATCCCCAAAGTGAACCGCTAGCGCCACACCACTATTGACCACCGAAATCGCCTCTGCCGGACTGAGAGTGCCGCTAGGAGACTTGAGCTTTGTCTTCCCATCTTCGGTCGTGCCATTGCGTAGTTCCCTGAAAATAGTAACAACCCGTCGGATCTCGTCTAGGGCCGGAGCTTCTGGGGGCAGATCAAGATTTTTTGCCATCGATGCAACCCGCTGTTGGACGATGTTGACTTCTGCGGCGGCAGTACTGGGGACGGGCAGAATGACAGTATTAAAGCGGCGCTTGAGAGCACTGGACAAGTCATTGACGCCTTTATCACGATTATTGGCAGTAGCGATTACATTGAAGCCCTGAGTCCCTTGGACTTCGGTACCCAACTCAGGGATGGGGAGAGCCTTCTCAGACAGAACGGTGATCAGCGTGTCTTGGACTTCGGCGGGGATGCGGGTCAGTTCTTCCACTCTGGCAATCTTGCCCTGCTCCATCGCGTTCATGAGCGGGCTAGGAACCACGGCAGCAGGGGAGGGTCCCTTGGCGAGGAGTTGAGCGTAGTTCCAGCCGTAGCGAATGGCTTCTTCGCTGGTGCCTGCAGTGCCTTGAATTAGAAGGGTGGAGTCGCCTGTGATCGCGGCGGCAAGATGTTCAGAAACCCAGGATTTGGCAGTGCCGGGGACCCCGTAGAGAAGGAGGGCGCGGTCCGTGGTGAGGGTTGCGATCGCAACTTCCATCAACCGTCGATTACCAATATACTTTGGACTCACCTCGAACCCATTCTCAAGGGTGCCGCCTAACAAATAGGTGGCCACAGCCCAAGGTGAAAGCTTCCAGTTCGGCGGTCGTTGGCGCGTATCCGCCTTGGCAATTTCTTCTAATTCATGGGCAAACTGCTGTTCAGCATGTTGGCGCAAAACCGCATCAGTGGCGGCAGTTTGCTTTTTGGTTTTGGTAGGCATTGTGACTGTCATCTCCGGTCAAGGATCAAGAGGGGCAAACGCTTGTTGTACGGCAAAGCGGAAGTTAATAATCTCTAGCCAGTCATCCATCATTTCCCGACGGTAGGTATGGATATCATCGGCTTCGAGAGCTGCTTGCAGGAGGCCGGCTTCAGTGATCACCTGCGGGTTAAGGTAGTAGGCCAGATCGCTCATATAGGTCCGTAGCTGATAGGGGTAGTCCTTCGCCTTAGACGACGATTGAGCTTCAATAAAGTCAGCTTGCAGTCCTGCAAACAGAAAGCGGCTAAATTCAAAGGTGGGAGTGTGTTCAGAACGAGCGATCGCCGCCACCGTCATCCGCCAAATCTCGCGTTTGGCTGCAGACCAGAGCTGGTTGAGCCACTGCATCATCAGAGCTTCCCGTTCGGTTATTGGCAAAATGGCTAGCAGCTCTATCAAATCTAGTTCTTCAGCATGTCCTGGGTGCAGAGCGTGGGTAATGAGCGCTTGACTCCATTGGCGATTGTGTTGACGTTGGGCTGCAATCTCCCACCCCTTCAGTAATCCAGCTTGCCATTTATGCTGACCAGCCGCCGCAATCAGTTGTTCTACAGGGGCTTGATCTTCCCAGAACTGCAACGGCACTGCAGCGAGAATTTGCATCAGCAGACTGGCACGCTGACCCAAACCATACATCTTTGTGTTGATGAGTCCATCCCGCGTTCCGTTTTGATCAGGATCTTCAGGGAGTTTAACATTCAGCGTTACGCCTGCAGCAGAGGATTGAATCTGAATGAGCGATTGAATTCGCTCTGTCATTCGACGACAGAGCTGGGAGGCAGGCAAATGGGTAAGCAAGGCGGCTGCCACAGTCCGAACCTCTTTGCTACGGTCATCTAGAGCCGTTTCTAAAAATGATTCATCCTCTAGGCTAAGGCGGGTATAAAACAACTTCAAAAATTCAGTCCGATCCTGAGCTTTCTCCTGTTTCCAGGAGGACTCTAAAAGGGTTTGTCCTTGGGTAGGTGCCGTTTCCCTCAATGTGCGTAAAATGGCAAGTCGCGTAGCCAGTGTGCCTGTATCCCAGCCCTCTTGCAGAGTGTCTGCTTGAATCTCTGGGTCAGGAATTTCTGCGCTAACATAACGCCAATCGGGGTTATGGGTCGCTAGCCAGCGACCTCGCTTGCCGATCACCGCTTGAATAGGTTCGCGTAGATGAGCCTGTTGACGTCCGATAGTCAGCAGTGGCGGTAAATACTCTGCTGGCACACGCTGCCCTGCCGCCTGCAGATACTCTAGGAATTCCGGTAAAATCCGCTGATGCCGCCCGATTAGGATTTGCTGAAGATGCTGGCTAGTGATGTCACTACAGCGGGGTAAGTCATCTACATCGCAGGGGTCGGTGATTGGTCCGGTACATTGCGCAGCTTGGGTGCCTGCTTGGGTGTAGGTTGCGATCGCACCGCCCATTGCCAGCACCAAGCCTTCAGTATCACTAGTATGCAGCTGTCCCCGAAACTGCCCTAGTTCTCCATCCAAGCCAGACAGATCAGGCGATTGGCGATCTGTTCCCACCAAAGCCGCCGCTACTAACGTTTCCCAAGGTCTGCTCATAATGTCCCTAGCGCTATAAAGCGATCCTCAGTCCACAGACTCAACGGCAATAAAGTCTTGCCGTTCCATTCCCCCATCAGCGTTACAGGATGTCCACCGCTGAGAGCCAGCAGCTCCCAATATTTGACAAAGGACGGGTTGACCCAGAGCTGATGCCCTTCAGAATCTCGCAAGTACAGTTCAGAGTCCTGGAGACCGGGCACAACAGCTTGCAGTAGCAATGGGAACTCTGCTAGCCAAGGGTTTTGAGCAATCGCATGACCATAGGCCGTCATCGCCTCAGCAATAGTGACACCTGCATCCATAGCGGGTAAGGATTTCGCCTCACTGCGATCTTGCACAAGTGCTCGTAAAGGATAAAGCCCCGGATAAAAAACAAGATCCGCTGTAAGCGCTGTGCCTGGAATCAAGCTGACATCAATCGAATTCGATCCGTAGGCAAAGCTAAGAATCAAGGCAGGGCGCCCCTTACTTCCCTGTAACCAGATTCGCTGTACCCTTAGATGCTCTTCTTCAAAGGTCCGCATTCCTAGCACAGACCAAGTATCGTGGAGAGTCTCGATACCTGAGTTTGGTTGTTTTGCAGTGGTTAGCAGCTCCTCATGTTTTTGGGTCCAGCCGAGTTGCGATCGCAATTCATCCACCACTGCCACTGGCAATGTCTCTTGCCGCTGATAGCCCTGAATCAATAGATGCAGTTGACCTAACTCCGCCAGCAATTGACTGGGCCAATCTGTACCACCGTGGGGCAAACTAGCCATTTCTCGCAGACGACGAGCTAGCGCTGGGGCTTGAGCATCCACCATCCGAGCCGCAGGCTGATCCCAAAAGCTATAAGGTTGACTCTGAGCGGTGGCAAGTCCTTGACAAATTAAATCCCGAAGCCATAGATCTAAATCTACTAGCCCCGCCTGAATTTTTGCTTCTCGCTTTTCCGATCGCTTGGCTTGAGCTGCCGGGTCGACTAGGGTTGCTTGTTTTGCTTGTTTCTTTTGAGTGGTTTGCGTTCTCTTCTCTAGCCACTCCTGCACCCAACCGGGAGGGCTATGTTCAGTAAAAGCCGTTGATTGCTCCGTCAGCAGCAAAAAGAGAGCCAAGGCATGTTTGCAAGGAAACTTCCGACTCGGACAGCTACAGCGGAACGCCGGCTCAGTCAGATCAATCTGAGTGCGATAGGGATTTTTGCCACTGCCTCGACATTCTCCCCAAGTGGCATTATCCGTGCAGCCAAGGGTCTGCCATTTGTTGAGACTGGCAAGACTCTTACCGTTTTTGATCGACTTAGCGTCTGGAGAAAGCGCAAGGACTTGTTCAGTTGTCCAAGTAATCGGCATTGCAGCAAGACACAGTAGCAGACCTAAAACCAGTATGCCTTACGATCTAAACAATACCCATAGAAGAATGAGCTTCCCTAGTGACAGATGGGGGTTCTGTAAGTCAAACTGGCAAGGGAGTTCCAGGCGTGGTATGCAGCATACATTTATTTCCGTTCCCTTACCTCAGCAAGCGTATCAGATTGCGATCGCACCCCGCAGCCTCCCCCAACTCGGTCCCTGGCTCCAAGATCGCAACATTCAGCCTGTAAAACTGGGCCAAAAAATTCTAATTATTTCCAACCCCCAAATCTGGAAACACTATGGAGAAACAGTGCAAACGTCTCTAAGCCGAGCCGGATTTCAAGTTTCGCACTATCTATTACCAGCGGGAGAACGCTACAAAACCCCGCGTTCCATTCAAAAACTTTATGACTGTGCCCTAGATCTAAAATTGGAGCGATCTTCGACCCTAGTGGCATTAGGGGGCGGCGTCATTGGTGATATGACCGGGTTCGCAGCCGCCACTTGGCTACGGGGCATTAACTTCGTACAGGTGCCTACAAGTCTGCTGGCGATGGTGGATGCATCCATTGGCGGTAAAACTGGCGTCAATCATCCTCAAGGCAAGAACTTGATTGGCGCTTTTTATCAACCCCGCTTCGTTCTGATTGATCCAGATACGCTGAAGACCCTAGCTAGAAGAGAATTCAGAGCTGGGATGGCAGAGGTAATCAAGTACGGTGTGATCTGGGATTTAGAGTTGTTTGAGTTATTGGAGAATTGCCATCGCATCGATCAACATCGTTCCATGCCACCCAATATTTTGGCTAATATCCTGGCGCGTTCCGCTCAGGCCAAAGCAGATGTCGTCACTCAAGATGAAAAAGAATCAGGACTCCGAGCCATCCTCAACTATGGACATACCATCGGTCATGCCATTGAAAGTTTGACAGGGTATCGCCTATTTAATCATGGTGAAGCCGTGGCCTTGGGGATGGTCGCAGCGGCCCAAATTGCAGTTGAGCTTGATCTATGGTCTGCCCAAGAAGCTCAGCGCCAACATCAGCTAATTCAAAAAGCGGGGTTGCCGACAGAACTACCCTCAGATTTTGAGATTGCTGCCGTAGCCAACGTCCTACTCACCGACAAAAAAGTCAAAGATGGACAAGTTCGCTTTATCTTGCCAACCCAGTTAGGAAAGGTCAAAATCACAGACCAAGTGCCTACTAAAGTTATTGTGCAGGTTCTGAAGTCAATGTTGTCTGACTAGGAGCGCGCAGAAAATCTAAGAGTTCGCGATTGACAATTTTAGGCACTTCTTGCTGAATCCAATGGCCACATTCAGGGACAAACTTCAAACGGAAAGGAGCTTGGACAAAACGCTCTAATCCCAAGGCTAAATTGGGACTTAAAACAGTGTCATCTTCCCCCCACAACACTAATGTAGGGACTTGAATTGGCAACAGTTTGCGATCTGCATTCGAGAACCAATCTTTAGGAGACAACAACTGTCGATAGTAGTTGATGGCAGCGGACAAAACCCCCCGTTTTTCTAGAGCCGCCTGATAAATTCCCAGCGTTTCTGTAGAAAATGGCGCTTTGCGGATGGCTTGTTTCTGGAACCAGTCTTTTAAAAATTGTCGTAGATTTGTCTGGATCAGCCATTCTGGCAAGCCAGGAATTTGAAACGCTAGCAAATACCAACTCCGACGCAGCTGGTCGAGGTTGCTGGAAAATTCCCGAAACAGACGCTGAGGATGGGGAGCGTTCATCAGCACCAGATTTTGCAAATACTGGGGAAATTTTTGAGCGATATTCCAGGCAATCATGCCACCCGTATCATGACCCACCACATGGGCACAGCGATAGCCTAGATTTTGGATCAGGCCAACGATATCTGCACTTAAGGTATCAATGTCATAACCGCTATCGGGTTTATCTGAATCGTTGTAGCCCCGCAAATCAGGCACAACCACCTTAAAGTGGCGGGCTAGAACCGGAAGCTGATAGCGCCAAGAGTACCAAAACTCTGGAAAACCGTGGAGAAGAATAACCAGATCGCCTTCACCTTGCGTAACGTAGTGCAGTCGAATTTTATTGGTTTGAATAAACTGATGTTGCCAACCCAAATTCTCAGTGGTCATATAATGGTGCCGCCTCAATGGATGGGAATAAGGAAAGTCATACTATCCAACAGCGTAGTCCTGCAAATTCAAGACCTTCGGCTAGATATCTTACCCCCTGCCAACAGGTATACAGCGTAGCACCAGGCGCTCCTATTTAGACCAAATTGTGGCTAAGTGTAAAACTTAGCCCTGCCTGCCCTAGTTTCACTAAGCACAATCCTAAGATTCTGCTAGGACAGAGGCTTTGCTCCCAGATTGTTGTTCATACTTAATCAAATTGGCTAATTCCTGAAGCTGACTGATCGCTTCTGCACCTTCTAGCTTCATCAGTTCGCGATCATCGCGCATCTCTGTCCAAGTGATTCCATAATCAGAGACCAGAAATCGAATCAGATGGTCTTCTCCCAAACTCACCATAAAGGATGCACTGTTCATTTGGCCTCCACAGGTATAGCAAGATGCTACATACCCTCTTCGCTCTAGCACAATGGCCAAGGCTTGGAGGTTCATGACTAGGTCTTGAACAAATTCACGGTGTTGATTGGCTAACCGTACAAACACAGGACTACCCTTTTGAGTGAGTACACATTCTAGCTTGATTGAATGTTGATGGCATGGGTGTTTTCACAACGAGGAGCAGGATAGACGAGCCAACGTCAAAAGACGAGCTTAATTTAGGTCAGGTAGAGGTTCAGAAAAGTATAAGAAAGCACAGAGCATTTAACAAAAAGTATCACTGCAGATAGATACATATGGCCACTACCTATCTCTACAATGATCCCAGCTTTCTGTATGCTATGTCCGGATGTCTAAATCAACGACGAATTCAGACCATTTTTTTATTGTGGGCATTGGCGCGTCCGCTGGCGGTGTGCAAGCTCTAGAAGCCTTCTTTGGCCACTTACCAGATGAACCCAATGCTGTTTTTGTCGTCGTGCAGCATCTCTCTCCTGACCATCGAAGCATGATGTCCGAGATTTTGCAGCGACAAACAGATATGCCCGTCCAAGCGGTCGAGGATGGCACGATGGTAGAGCCAGGGCATGTATATGTCCTCCCGCCACGCAAAAAACTCGCTTTGGACGGCCAACATTTACGATTACAAAACCAACCCGAATCTATTAGCTATCCCATCAATGAATTTTTGATCTCCCTCGCCCAGAATTGGGGAGAACGCACCATCGCTATTCTCCTGTCTGGAACGGGCAGAGATGGTACTGAAGGCATTCAAGAGATCAGTCGTGCAGGCGGGGTTGCTCTGGTTCAATCCCCAGAGACAGCTCAGTTTACTAGTATGCCGTCTAGTGCTATTCCCTCGGGTTTGGTTGATGAAATATTGTCCCCAGAAGATCTGGCTCAAACGGTGTATGAGCTGATTCGGTTTTCGGATAACTTTCCAGAATCTCCCCCGGAAGAAGCTAGCTTAATTGATCCTGAGCAGCTACAACAGATTCTTGATGTTTTGGCTGAGCGAGAGGAAATTGACTTCTCTCACTACAAGATCAGCACCTTGAGTCGCCGCATCCACCATCGCTGTGCCTTGACTCGATGTAGCAATTTAGAAAACTATATTCGACTGCTGAATGGCTCCGAAGAAGAACAGAAGTTACTGCGACAGGATCTCTTAATTGGGGCCACTCGATTTTTCCGCGATCCCGAAGCCTGGTCTTTGCTAGAAACAAAGGTTTTGCCTCGTCTCATTGCCGAGCTAGAACCCCAACAGCAGTTCAGAGTTTGGGTGTCTGCTTGTGCGACCGGTGAAGAAGCCTATTCGATGGCGATTTTGATTGACGAAGCTATCCGCAGAGCCAATAAGTCTGTTCAGGTCAAAATCTTTGCGACTGATCTGGATGCCAATGCCCTAGAGATTGCAGCCCAAGGAGCTTACCCAACCAGTATTGCCAATGACATCTCTCCTGAGCGGCTGCAACGCTATTTCACCCAAGAAGGGGATGTTTATCAGGTGCAGCGATCGCTCCGAGAAATGCTGATTATTGCTCCCCATGATCTGACCAAAAATGCTGGCTTTTCTAGAATGAGCTTGGTCAGCTGCCGAAATGTCTTAATCTACATGCAACCTCAACTGCAGCAGCAGGTTTTGCATCTGCTGCATTTTGCCCTTGCCGCTCAGGGGGTTTTATTTCTGGGCAGTTCTGAAAATTTGAGCGACCTGGCAGAAGAGTTTGAAACCGTGCAGTCCAAGTGGAAATTGTTTCGCAAACGTCGGGATGTGCAATTGCCGCTGATGCCCATGGCCCGACAGGCGTTTGTATCGCCGCTACCTGGACGGAGACAGACCAAGGCCCGACAGCAGCAGTTAGACCATATTCTCGAAGATGCCTTTGAATGTTGTTTACCCGAGCGCCAGTTAACTTGTTTGTTGGTTAACCGCAGCAATCAACTGCTGCGGGTGTTCTACAACAAAGCTAATTTGCTGGAGTTCCCCACAGGTGAAACGCTGCTTGATGTCACAAATGTCGTTCCCACCAATCTGAGATTGCCCCTCAGTACAGCACTACATCGGGCTAGAAGCGATCGCGAACCTGTTCTATATACGGGTATCAGGCTGAGCCGAGGCGGGCAAGAGCAAAACGTAAATCTGCGGGTCAAAATCAATCAAAACAATCCAGTAACGGATGACCTGCTGATCGTGGTTCTAGAACTCGAAACCCCAGTGGTTCCTACTCCCTCAGCACTTCGATTTGACGTCGATACTGAAGCAGCTCAACAAATCACCGAACTGGAATACGAACTACAGCAGACCCGAGAAAATCTGCAGGTGACCATTGAAGAGCTAGAAACTACGAACGAGGAACAACAGGCCACCAATGAAGAGCTGCTAGCCTCCAACGAAGAGTTGCAAAGTACGAATGAGGAATTGCAGTCGGTCAACGAAGAGCTATACACCGTCAATGCTGAATATCAATCCAAGATTCAAGAACTGACTCAGCTCAACGGTGATATCAATAACCTACTCCGCAGTACCAACTTTGGTGTAGTTTTTCTAGATAATCAGCTCAACATTCGCAAATTTACGCCTGCAGCTACGGCTGCCATCAATATCAAACCCAAGGATATCGGACGTCCCCTTGCTGATATCACCACCAATTTGGATTGCGATAACTTGCTAGACCTTCTCCAGCAGGTAACCCAGGATGGGCAAGAGCTGGAGCAAGAAGTCACTCTAACGACGACGGGCGACGACTTATTAATGCGATTGAACCCTTACCTACAAGAAGATGGTCGTAATGATGGGGTGGTGCTGACCTTTGTCACCGTCAGTGAGCTGAAGCGGTTCCAGGAGCAGCTACGGCAAACCAATAATATTCTAGAGAAGCTTTATACCAATAGCCCTGCGGGTTTGGGTTTATTGGACAACGAATTTCGATATCTGCGTTTGAATCAAGCACTAGCAGATATTAATGGCTTCGCGATCGAAAAACACCTGGGTAAAACAGTTTGTGAGATCCTGCCTAACATGGCCAAGCAGGTAGAACCAGTCCTCCGTCAGGTTTTAGCAACGGGTGAACCGGCTTGCGACATTGAAATTAGGGGCAGAACGGCAACGGAGCCTGATACTGAGCGCTGTTGGTGTACCAATTTTTATCCTGTAGAGCTAATAGACGGTAACCTTGGCATTGGCACGGTTATTACCGAGATTACTGAGCGTATCCAAGCCGAGGAGGCATTGCGCCAGAGTGAAGCCAAGCTGATGGCGGCTCAACAACTGACCCAGGTTGGCAGTTGGGAACTGGCAGTGACCACCGGCATGAATTTGGAAACAGCGCCAGCAGACTGGTCTCCAGAATTGTTTCATCTCTGCGGATTTGATCCTCAGCAAACGGTGCCTAGTTTTGGCGAAGTTCTGAAGTGCTGCCTGACAGAAGACAGAGCCCAGCTGCGGCAAGCCCTTGAGCAGCTCATGACTGATGGCACTGGCTATAGCTTTGATATCCAGTTTCAGCGCCCCAATGGCACACAATGCTTCTTACACATGCTAGGGAAAGCTGTCCAAGACCAGCAGGGACAAGTCACTCAGCTTTACGGAGCCATGATGGAAGTGACGGAGCACAAACAAACTGAAGCCGAGCTCATGAGTCAGAATCAAGCCCTTGCAGATGCGGTGGCGGTGGCCCAAGCAGCAGATTCTGCCAACCAAGCCAAAAGTCAGTTTCTAGCCAATATGAGTCATGAGATTCGTACACCCCTCAATGCGGTTTTAGGATTTGGTGAACTTCTATTACAAACGCCATTGGACCCCAAGCAGAGAAGCTTTTTGCAAACACTCCGGCGCAATAGCGAGAACCTGCTGGTAATTGTGAACGATATTCTTGATCTATCTAAACTAGAAGTGAGCGAACTGCGGCTTGAGCACCGGAAGTTTCAGCTTGCCGACATCGTCACGGGGTTAACAAATTCGTTTGCCCCCCTAGCAGCAGAGAAAGGATTGGCCTTTGCTGTGGAGGTGAAACCAACGGTGCCTCAAGACTTAGTCGGAGATGATTTTCGCCTACAGCAAGTTCTAACGAACCTGATCAGTAACGCTATTAAGTTTACTGCTGAAGGAGAGGTGACGCTAACCATTGCTGAAGTCGCCGCAAATGAGCAAATGGGATCTGACGCTTCGCTGACAACACTACGGTTCAGCGTTCAAGATACTGGCATTGGTATTGCAAAACAGTATCAAGACAAGGTATTTCAGCCTTTTACTCAAGGAGACCTATCTACGGTTCGGCAATATGGAGGGACTGGCTTGGGGCTGACGATCTGTCGGCGGATTGTGCAATTGATGGAGGGCAACATTGGTTTCGAGAGTATTGTGGGTCAAGGGTCGACCTTTTGGCTAGAAGTGAGTTTCCAATCAGCAGAGGTGCTAAGAAACGGCGTGGGTGAGGGAGGTATCTCAACCCAATCTGGACCTGCTACTGCTTCTAACCCATCTGCTAGAGTGCTGGTCGTGGAGGATCATACGGACAATCGCGATCTGTTAAGGATGATGCTAGAAGGGTTAGGCTATCCTACACCTGATTGGGCTGCGAATGGTCAGCAAGCCCTAGAAAGATTAGCTGAACAAGAGTACGACTTGATTTTCATGGACTGCCAAATGCCTGTCATGGACGGGTATCAGGCAACGCAGGAAATTCGTCAGCAGGAAGTCAATCAGGCTAGAAAGACGGTAATTATTGGTCTGACTGCGAGTGCCATGATTAGCGATCGCGAGCAATGCCTAGCAGTAGGGATGGATGACTATCTCAGCAAGCCCCTGCTTCTCAATGACTTAGCCCAAATGCTAGAGCAGTGGCTATCAAAACCCAGTTTTTGGAAGGACTAAGCTTAATTTTTCGCTGAAGAGAAGGAGTATTAGATAGAATCATACAATCTTTGATTCAGCCCAAAGCCATAGTTGGATAGGCACAGACTGAAGCAATTTCCCCCTCAGGATAGACGACGCTCCTGAGCAAGCTTGTCATCCTAGACGAAGAACCGCCGTTACGTCTAATTAACATGTCCAACCCTTTTGATGCCGTCTTCCAGACTCAACAGCAGCTTGAAGCTATTGCCACAGAGTTGGGACAGAATGTCGGACAACTCAGCCAGAAAGTAATTGAAGACTCCACCCAAGAAACGGGGAAAACCCTAGACGCCTTTGCCCATCATCCCTTCGTTCAATGGGTATCTCAACTCCCAGGGGCCAGTCGGCTGCTCACTTTTTTAGGGCAGGTGGATGTGAATAAAATTGAAATAGAGATCACCCAACTGCAAAGCGAACATCCGCTAGATTCACCGAAGGAGATCGCTGATCGTGTGATTCAGCAAACGGCTTTACAGGCAGGAACTGTGGGCCTCTTAACCAATTTAGCGCCTCCCCTAGCCCTGTCTCTATTTGCAGTGGATTTAGCAGCAACCACTCGCCTACAAGCAGAAATGGTTTATCGAATTGCCGGGGCCTACGGTTTTCCCTTGACTGATCCCGCTCGCCGGGGCGAAGTCTTGGCCATCTTTGGTTTATCAATGGTGGGGTCTGGGGTCTTAAAGACGGGAGCTAGTTTTATTGAAGTCATCCCCCTCTTTGGCGCTGTTTCTGGAGCCGCCGTGAATGCCACGCTCCTATTTGCTTTAGGGCAAACAGCCTGTGAATATTACGAAGCGAAGCAGCCACCCGCTTCTAAGGCTGTAGTTGTCTACGATCCAATATAGAAAAACCTCAACGTTTGTTTACAAGCTCCCTTCTCAATCTGTGTTCAAAAACTTATCTGTGCTGGACCCTCTCCTTGATCCTGTTCAATCTGCTAAGGCGGCTGGCCTGAGGTATACGACTGATAGCCAGCCTGGGATTCAGCGTCAGCGAGTGGGTAGGGGGTTTAGTTATATTGACCCTAACGGCAATCGGATACCGCCATCACCAGAACGCGATCGCATCAAAGCCCTCGTCATTCCTCCCGCCTGGACCGACGTATGGATCTGCCCCCATTCTCATGGGCACCTACAAGCTACAGGGCGGGATGCAAGAGGACGGAAGCAATACCGCTATCATCCCGAATGGCGGCGACTCCGCAGCCAAGTGAAGTTTGATCGACTGTTGCCTTTCGGACTGACCCTACCCAGTCTGCGTCAGCAAACTGCTGCCCATCTGAAGTTGAAAGGAATGCCGCGAGAGAAGGTGTTAGCAACCGTCGTTCAGCTCCTAGAGAAAACGCTGATTCGAGTGGGCAACGATGAATATGCCCGCCGCAACCAGTCCTTCGGGCTCACAACAATGCGCGATCGCCATGTTGACATTGACCAATCGCAAGTCACCTTCGAATTTCGTGGCAAAAGCGGAGTCGAACATGCCATCACTTTAGAAGATCGACGCTTAGCCAAAATTATTCAGCAGTGCCAAGAGATCCCTGGGTATGAACTATTCCAGTATTTCGACGCTGAAAAACGACGACAAACCATTGACTCAGGTGATGTGAATGACTACCTTCAATACATCACGGGTGCTGACTTTACGGCCAAAGATTTTCGCACCTGGAAGGGGACCGTTCTGGCAGCGAATGCCCTGGCAAAGGTGAGCGATTTCGAAGATCAAAAGCAAGCTGAGCAGCATGTTCGAGAAATCATCAAGAGTGTTGCCCAACAATTAGGGAATCGCCCCACAACCTGTCGCAAATATTACGTTCACCCTGGCATTATCGATTCGTATATTGAAGCGAAGCTACTGACTCTGATGCAAAAGAAGTTGGAAGACTTACCCCAGCTTTCACCCGAGGAACAGGGAGTCTTGGCTATTCTTCAGCAAATATCATCGGTCTAGAGAGAAAGCGACGGATGGCTCATACTTAGTCCACGGATTCTGTCAGTCTTGCGATTTGTGTACAGTTCTTCGCTCTCGCAGTTGCCATTCTGTCCCAGACGAAGCATCTACTTTATTCGGAGCTTGGACTAGAAGAGTCTTCAATCTGTTGATGATACCAACCCATTAAGGGGGACGTACTCACCCCATGCAGAACAATCGAAGTCACCATAATGATATACACAGTCCAAGTCAAGGGTTCAGCCACCGAATCTCCTACACCTTTACCCACAGCATAGGACAAATAATAAAGAGACCCCACACCGCGAATGCCAAACCAACCAAAGAGCCACCGAGTCTGGTTAGGCAGGCCACTTCCCCCCAAGCTAATCCATGCCCCCAAAGGTCGGACCACAATCAGCAACAGAACAGCAATCATCCCGGCTTGGCTGCCATACTCTAGTAGGGGCTCAATCAGCAGCAGTGATCCTAGAAGTAAAATCGTAATAATTTCTAGCAGTTTCTCGATCTGCTCAATGATAGCCATCTGGCCTAGACGCTTTTCCGGCTCGTTTTGGTAGCGGCTGCGTAGGGTCAGTCCGGCGACAAAAACCGCTAAAAAACCGTAACCATTCACAATTTCGGTGAGGGTGTAGGTTAACAAGATAATACTGAGGGCCACCAAATCTTCCATGAGGTCTTCGGCAGGCTGATGACGTTGCAGTTGTTGATCAATCCAATGAATGCCCAGGGCTACGACAATTCCCATAAAAATGCCTGCGGCAATGGCCCACAGCACATCAACAAACACCCACTTCTGAAACCAGCCATCTGGATTGCCTTTCTGGATCCAGTAAAGACCAAAATAGACAAAGGGAAAGGCTAGAGAATCATTTAACCCTCCCTCTGACGTCAGACTAAAGCGCAACTCATCATGATCTCGCAGATGGTCAAGCTGTACATCTGAGGCTAGAACTGGATCGGTAGGCGCAGTGATTGCCCCCAATAAGATGGCAGGACCCCAGTCAAAATCGAGCAGCCAATGACTAATGACTGCGATCGCACCGATAGAAATAGGCATCAAAATCCCAATCAACCGCCCCGTAATTTGCCAATGGGCTGGATTGAGAGGCCGATTCATCTTCAAACCACAGCCAAACACGGACACAATTACGACAAACTCTGTAAGCCGCTCAATCAAAGCGGTGCTAGGTTCTTCCGGTAAAACACTAATGCCATAAGGACCGAGCAGTACGCCGACGATCAGGTAGATCAAGGCATAAGACAAGGGTAATCTTTGAATCCACCCTGAACCCAGTGTGACCCCCAAAAGAAGAAGGCCAATAATCAGAAGAAAAGAAAGATAAGTATCAACCAAGAAATATGAATCCTCTACCTCCCAGATTGCCGACCCCATTTGTGGCAAGGAGTTCAGGGGGGTACACCCCCTACCACAAATGCAGTAAACACTGTTTCAAGTTTGAGAGCATCCCCCTCTTGAGAGAGATTAATGCACTTCAGATAGCTTCTCTCGACAAAACAGGCATGAAGGAAAGCTGCAAATTATTAATGACGGGGACGAATCGCTGCTTCTGTTTCATTATCAAACAAATGAATCTTATCTAGCTGAATCGAGAGCCAGAGTTGCTCTCCGGCCTTTACCTGCTGATAGGGATTGATGCGGGCACTGAGGAGATCAGACTCCCTATTTTGGTTATTGTCCACGTACAAAGATAAGTGCGTCTCATGGCCTAAAGCCTCCACCAACTCCACCTGCACAGGCACATGAGTCGGATGCTGGGAAGCCAAATCGAGATGCTCGGGTCGAATCCCCAAACTGAGGGTCTGACCTTGATAAGGCTGGAGAACCGTTGACCACACTTCAGGCAAATGAAGGTTGAACTGGGGATGATACAGGCTACGTGAGGTTTTGACTTGAACAGGAATAAAGTTCATAGGCGGAGAACCGATAAACTGGGCCACAAATCGGTTCGCGGGTTGGTTGTATAACTCCAGGGGACTCGCAAGTTGCTGAATTTGTCCGGCATTCATCACGGCAATGCGATCGCCCATCGTCATGGCCTCGGTTTGGTCATGGGTGACATACACCGTGGTGGTGCCTAGCTGTCGCTGTAACTTGACGATTTGGGCACGGGTTTGAGTCCGCAGTTTGGCGTCCAAATTAGAGAGGGGTTCGTCCATTAGAAAGACCTGGGGATCACGGGCCATCGCTCGCCCTAAGGCTACCCGTTGTTTTTGTCCCCCGGAAAGCTGCTTAGGTAATCGGTCCAGCAAGTCCTCAATTTGTAGGACTTCGGCCACTTGCTGTACTTGCTGCTCGATCCACTTTTCCCGTTTGGAACGATACCGTAGCGGCTTCGGTAGAGCACGGGTTGTCCCCACCAGTCCCGACTCTAGACCCTTTCGTACAGAAGAGATAGGGGAGCGTCGCTGTTGCCGCTGAGATTGGGTCCGCCGCAACCCAAACGCCAGATTGTTGTAGACACTCATGTGGGGGTAAAGCGCATAGCTTTGAAACACCATGGCAATGTCTCGGGCTTTGGGAGGAAGGTGATTGATTTTGCGATCGCCAATCCAGATACTGCCACCCGTTAATTCTTCTAACCCAGCAATCAAACGCAAGAGAGTACTTTTGCCACACCCTGATGGCCCCACCAACACCATAAATTCCCCCTCTTTAACCATGAGGTTGATCCGGCGCAAAACAGTCACCCGATCCGTTTTAGCCTCATCTTGTTTTTTAGATGCAGTCGGCGGTTGATTAGCGCGGATGACCCCCGGTTCAATCGATGCCATACTGGCAGTGCGATCGCCTTTCCGAGCAGGGAAACTTTTATATACATCCTCAAAGACAACCTGAGCCACGGCTAAATTGGAATCCTTCACATCGCTCTCAGCCTATTGCGCTGTTTGATATCAGTCAAGGTAATTTTCCGGTCAACGGGAAGGATTTGTTAAGATTCCTTCAGGAAAACACTTTATTGTGTCTGCATGTTGCTGACCGCCCAATTATTACTGAGTTACCAGCGTTGTCATCGACAAGCGTTTTTGGATGTCTATGCAGACAAGACTCAAAAAACAGCCCCTAGCGATTTTCTTAACAAGCTTCGTCAAGACCGCATTGAGCATCAGCACACTTTCTTTGGAACTCGAACTTGGGTAGAACCGGAGTACCCCAAATATGACTGGCCAGCGGGGGCCCAAGCCACCTTGGCGCTCATGCAAGCCGGTACGCCTCACATTCGGCGGGGCGTGCTGCAGTTCGAACACAGCAACGGTGTCACCTATCAAAGCAGGCCCGATCTGTTGAGCAAAGTGCCAGGGACATCGATATTTGGAGATTGGCTCTACCTCCCCACCGATATTCGGTTAAGTAAGCGCCCTAAGCTGGAATACCAGATCCTAGCTACTTTTCATGCTTATCTTCTCGCTAGCTTGCAAGAGAGCTGGCCAGAAACCGCCTATCTTTACCTACGCGAGCGAGGATCTTACGAGGTCAACCTCACCTTGAATCAGCCCAAGCTAGATCTGTTGCTGGCTGAACTCCTAGACATTATTCAGAATCACCAGGAACCCGAAGTTTTCATTGTCGGTAATCGCTGTAATTTATGTGGCTGGTTGCCCCATTGTTACCAGATTGCTCAAGACAGCCAACATTTATCGCTTGTGCCCGGTGTCACCCCTAGTCGATACCCCATCCTTCAAGCCCACAACTTAGACACTGTAAGAAATTTAGCACTGGCTGATCCCATTCACCTTGCTCAGTTAACAGGGTTTGGCCAAGACGTTGCGGTCAAATTAGTTTGCCAAGCCCAGGCTTTTACCAAGCAATCGCCCGTATTATTTGCTTCTGGGGCAATTGATACCACCTCTCAACTGATCTCTTCAGCTCCCATCGAGCTGTATTTCGATATTGAAGCTGAGCCCAACCTTAATCTGGCCTACCTTCACGGCGTTTTGGTCGTTGATCGGTACCAACAAACCCAAACCTTTCATCCGCTCTTGGCCGAGCATCCTGACCAAGAACAAGCAGTGTGGCTGCAATTCCTAGACCTGGTCTTACAGTATCCCCAGGCTCCCATCTATCATTTTTGTGCTTACGAGGTCCAGACCGTTGAGCGCTTAGGTGCCTTATATGGTATTCCCGATAGCATCATTCAACCCTTAATCGGGCGGTTTATTGACTTACATGCTCTAGTGACTCAAACGGTGGTACTTCCTGTAGAAAGCTACACCCTGAAGCTGATTGCCCGGTGGCTAGGATTTCAGTGGCGAAATAGCGAGGCCAATGGTGCCCAATCCATTTATTGGTACAGCGAGTGGTTATCCACAGGGAATCGGGATTTCCTAGAAGCGATTGTTGATTACAATGAAGACGATTGCCAGGCCACCTATCAGATCAAAAACTGGCTAGCTGATTTTTGGTTAGCCCAGGGGCCTGAGCCCAATACCATGGTGCTGACTCCTCCTTAAGCTTCCCTCTCCTTCGTCGATAGATGAGCGATCGCCCCCTATTCTTGACCCAATTCTTGCGATCGCTGATAAGCCGCTTGAACCGCACAAATGAGGGCTGATCGCAGTCCCGCTTGTTCCAATGCAGCAACGCCAGCAATGGTGGTACCGCCCGGACTTGTAACTTGGTCCTTCAGTTGGGCAGGGTGTAGACCTGTGTCTCGAACCAAAGTCGCTGTTCCTAATAAAGTTTGGAGGGCCAACTGAGCGGCAATCTGTCGAGGTAACCCGACCGAAACACCTCCATCCGTTAGCGCTTCCAAGACCAGAGCCACAAAAGCAGGTCCTGATCCCGACAAGCCCGTCACCGCGTCCATGAGAGACTCAGAAACAGTAACAACTTCCCCTACCGCGCTAAATAATCGATAGACAAGATTGAGATGAGTGTCAGTTGCATGGGAGCCAGCCGCAATAGCCGCCATCCCAGCCCCAACAGTAGCAGGGGTATTGGGCATAACGCGCACGACTGGACACTCCCCAAATACCGACTCCAATTTGGCTAAAGGGACACCTGCCAAAATAGAGATCACCAAACAGTCTGGACTCACAACAGAGCCCAACTGAGCAGCCACCCCATTCAACACTTGGGGCTTAATCGCTAACAGTAAAACCTGCGAGGAAGATGCAACCGCTATGTTATCGCTATTACCTTGAATCTGATACTTATCTGCCAGATAACTGAGGCGATCGGTTGAAATATCGCTGACTTGAATTTGCGCAGGCGAGCAAAATTGCTGCGCAATTAAGCACGACAAAATAGATTCAGCCATGACACCACCACCAATGATGCCGAGCTGATTTTCAAACGGACTCACTAGGAAACCTCAAAGCTTCAGTCAGCAAAAACAATGATTTGATCTATCAAAGCTTTGAACCAACCCTTCAGAACGTAATTTTATTTTGAAGCACTAAAAGAGGTCAGGCAGGCCTATTGGGCCAAAGCTTGATTCATCTGCACATCATTGTTTTTCCAGGATGACGTACTGGGACGCGAGAAGTGAGGGGTGGGAGCTTCATGAACCACACCCATGTGGGTACTCACCTGAACACAATTGGGTGTAAATAGAAAGATGCTGTCGCCCACTCGTTCTTGATGGCCATCAATGGTGTAGGTTGCACCCGCAACAAAATCAACAGCGCGTTGAGCCTGAATAGGATCCATCATTGTTAAATTCAGGACAACAGACTTGCGTTCTCGCAACGCCTGAATAACCTGGGGCATTTCTTCAAAAGCGCGGGGTTCCATCACCAACACCTCCGTAGTAGATCCCCACAAACGACTTGCTCCGGGCATACCGACAACGTTATTAGTATTGGACACTTGAGCCCCCTGTTCTTTTTCAGATTGACTATTCAATGTTCCACTCAGGTCAACGGTATCTTCAGAATACTCTGTTGAATATTGATGATCTGAATACCCATCATTTTGAAGTTCATCGTACTCATCAACATAATCGTAATCTTCATCCGATTCTGGGATGCCGACGAAATCCTTTAGTCTGCCAAATAAACTGCTCACGAGTTGGGCTCCATCTATGTGAAGGTTTATGGTTACAAATAACCTGATTTCAAGAAAATCGAACAATTGTTCAATCTAAAATCATCAAAGAAATTTTAAATAAAGATCTTGATTAAATTTGGATCCTTACATCAAACTTGTATTTGTTTGATTTGTCAATACCAGTGTCGCCTGAAATCTCCAAGACCGATTGGCAAAACACAATTTCAATTATTGGCGAAAAATTGCATACTTTTAGAAAATTTCGATTGAATTATACATCAATCTCCGAGTCCTAAGACAGGGTATCGGACTTTGAAACTAAAGTTTAAATTAAGAAGATATCTCTCTTATCAGCAAAAAACCAGTGATTCTCCAACTTATTTCATAGACACAACTGCAGTTCTTGATCTGACAGAATCTGAGTTCAAATCTCTGTAATAGCCGTAAGTCCAAACCACTAGACATCAATTGTGCATTCTGCAAGAACTAACAATGGGAGCAAAAAACCTATAGAGTTTAATTTTAAGGCTGAGGTCGATCCCCAAAGATACACCGCCCCAATCGAATCATCGTTGCTCCAGATTGGACCGCCAAAGGGTAATCGTTGGACATGCCCATCGACAATTCTGGCACTGGCAATAAACCTTGCATTTCAGCAGCTAACTCCACAGCCAATTTTCGAGTTTGGTGAAATACGTCCAAAGCTTTTTGATCTGTTAACCCGATCGGCAATATTGTCATTAATCCTCGCCACTTTAGATTTGAACAGGCTTGTAGTCCGGGTAAGTCTGTTTTTAGCTCTGCTACAGACCAACCAAATTTACCGGAATCAGGCACAATCTTGACCTGTAGACAAAGTTGGGGGGAGGCTTGATCAGCTGCGGCGATGCGATCCAGACGTTGAGCTAAAGCCAAACTATCAACAGAATGAATCCAGTCAAAGTGTTGAACAGCAAGTTTAGCTTTGTTACTTTGCAGGTGCCCAATCAGGTGCCAGACGATATCCGGCAAATCTTGTAACTCAGCTTTTTTTTGGACCGCTTCTTGGACGCGGCTTTCACCAAAGTTGCGAACACCAGCATCATAAGCCTGCCGAATCAACTCTGTCGGCATATATTTAGAAACGGCGATCAGCCGAACGGACTGAGGTAAAGTGCTTCGAATAGCAGTGATCCGCTCTTGCATACTCAGAGACTGCGCAGACATTAGCAAAAGGTTTGTTGATGGACAAGCTGAAGTTGATCGTAGTCATGACGAGAGCCAGATCGCCTCAGTGCTCTTAGACGACCTTCAATGATGGCTCGCGCCTCTTGGCGAGAAATGGAGAAAAATTCCAGCCCTGCTTTGGAGACAGAGACGATAAAAAATAATCGCTGAGCATAGAGCGTAGTGTACAACGCACTTTCCGCATCAATCTGAGAAAGACTAAAGAGTAAGCCAAGAGTTGGATGATTCAGGTACGTTTCAGTGATCATTCGGGTTTGCTTGAGTTGCCTAGGCGTCGGTTCTGAGTCCAAGAACGGGATCAACTTAAGAGCGGAAACATATCCGTAGCTGGGGTCTAAATTATGTCAGCCCAGGGACAGGACGTTCTAAAACTACTTAATGATTAGATACTGAGTTTGGTGATAGAGACTTCCTTGTTCTTCTTGACCGTAACGAGCAAGACAGGGCTCGATTGAGCATTGTTGAGTTGTCGGAGATGAGTGGCTAACCAAGCCATAGCTAACGAGGGTTGAAAATAGGAAATTGTCGTTAATTATACCGGATGCGATCGCAATGATACTGGCGAGTTGTACGGTAGCCCCGCAGCCCAGAAAAGTGAGACAAACCATATTGTAGGTAGCCTCCAGAGGATGAGAAAACATCCTCGCATACCCTTCAAGTTCTCTTAGTCTGGAGAGCTTGTACTTGAGCTTTAGCTTTTTGTAAGGATTCGAGCCATTCTTGTTCTGGATCACTGTCAGCGACGATCCCCGCTCCTACCTGCCCCCAAATCACTGAAGGCTGCTGGGAGCCGCCGTTCGAGGCCAATATTGACTCAATCGGCGTCACCAATAGGGTCCGAATCAAAATATTGAGATCTAAGTTGCCTCGAAAATCTAAATATCCACAGGAACCATAGAACAAGTTGCGTCGGTAGGGCTCTAACGTTTCAATGATCTGAAGACAGCGAACTTTGGGACAGCCAGTAATGGTACCCCCCGGAAACACCGAACGAATTAAGTCGATAGGAGAGCAGCTAGGGTTCAGCGTCCCGATAATATTACTGACTAAATGGATGACATGGCTATAGTATTCGAGCGCTAAAAATTCATTCACAACCACTGATCCCCAAGTACAAACTCGTCCCAAATCGTTGCGCTCTAGGTCAACAAGCATGGTGTGTTCAGCTTGCTCTTTAAGATTTCCCAGTAAGGCTTGAGCCAAGGCTTGGTCTTGCTCTGAAGTAGCTCCTCGGGGGCGGGTGCCAGCAATGGGTCTAGTTTCTGCATGACTGTCCTGTAGTCGCACCAACCGCTCAGGGGAACAACTGACAACAGCACCCCAAGGTGTCTGCCAATAACTAGCAAAGGGGGAAGGGTTAATGGCATGCAGGGTTTGATACAACCGCCAAGGCTCCACCTGGGCTGTGACTTTAAACCGAGTCGATAAGTTGGCTTGAAAGATATCTCCAGCTTGAATATGTTCTAAGGCTTGTTGCACCATCTTTTCGTATTCGATTTTATTGGTGAGAAATTGCAAGTCAGTCGCTTCATAGTCCGAGTATTTAACCTGTGGCGGTGAGGTCGTCGCTAACTGTTGCTCTAAGCACTCGAGTTGTGGAGGGTGAGTTACGGCTAACCAGAGAACTTGTTGATGATGATCCAAGACTGCAAAGTTCTCTGGCTCGTACCAATAAGCCACTGGAAACGGCAGTGGATCAGGGTTCAACCAGGGCAAACGTTCAATTTCCCAGGCGAGATCATAGCCCAGCCATCCCAACCACCCACCACAAAAAGGCAACTCATCTGGGATGGTGGGATCGCCCACAGGCTGATTCATCCCCAAAAGCTGCTCTAGGAAAGGCAGGATATGGCCCAATTTAGGAGTCCATAGCCGTAACATCCCAGAAATCTGGCGAGGGGGACCCGCACAAATTGAGTATTGGCCTTGGGAGTGAGGATGAGGGCTTTCCAGCAGCGTTGCGATCGCCTGATCGGCAAAGAGAGCCGCAAAAATAGTGGAACCACTTCGATTTTTTAAAGGGTGCGATCGCCAATGCCAAGGCTGTAATACGTCCATATCAGAATCTCAATGCCGTAGATTTATGGAAAAGTACCCATCCAAATTCGCACCCCGCAAAGGCAGACGACCAAAACTAACGCGAGTCTATCGATGGCCCGAATATGGAGTTGATGCCATCTAACTTGGTGATGATTAGGACTGGTAAAGCCACGTACCATCATCGCACTTGCCACTTGTTCAGCCCTCAGAAAGAGATTTTCAATCAACCGATCTGCCAGTAATAACCACAGTTTAATCGCACCTCTGACCCCTAGTTTTTTCCAGTTAATGGCCCGAGTGCGAATCGCGCGAATCAAATTTTGAATTTCTTCTAGAACAAGGGGAATAAAGCGCAGAGAGAGGGTCAGGGTCAGGGTCACCTCTGTAATCGGAATTCGCCACCGTTGCAATGGTTGTAGCAGCACATCAATAGCGACGGTGATTTCTTCTGGTGCCGTGGTGAGCAAATATAAGTTTGTGCTGTAAATCAGCGTGAATAGCCAAGTTCCAATTCGCAACCCCAACTCCAAGGACCGACGGGTAATTTTCACGGGACCTTGATGAAAGAGCACATACCGATAGGACGTGGGTTGAGATAACGGTGATGCAGCGGGTGCTGAAGTAGAGCGGGCGCTCGGAGTAGACTGCCAAAATAGAAAGGGCTGATACCAGGGTTGAGGGGCCGGAGCAGATTGTGGGGGCAAGGCTAGCTCCTGAGCAGGTAACCGAGGCTGATAGGACACAGCTAATCCATCAGGCATCAAGGCTGTCGTCCCCCCTGCCAACACACACACCAGCAATAGCCAGCCCACTTGTTTCCGCCAAACGCGTAGGGGAATCCCCGCCAACAGCGTTAGTAGCACTAACCCTAATACCATGGCAATTCGCCACGGTAGATCGGCTAGAAGTGGCGTCAGCAAAAACATCATCAACCATGCCAGCTTTACTCTAGGATCGAGCCGATGCATCCAAGTCCGAGGTTGTTCTAAGTAAAGTCCGAGAGGTAGAGAGCGGAGCAGATCCATTTAGGGTGTAGAGGAAGGATTAATCACCAGCCTATCCTAAGCGACATCGACATGACGACGTACAGCCGATTGATTTTGAACAGATTGCGGCGTCAAGCACGGGTTCATAATTGAACCTATGATCTTGCAGTCAGGTGAGGACATCATCATGTCGTGGCACTATATTTTGTTTTACAAACCCTATGGGGTGCTCAGTCAGTTTACCGATCGGCTAGCCACGTCCCATCCCACCTTAAAAGAGTTCATCCCCATTCCAGACATTTATCCCGTGGGACGACTGGACAGAGAGAGTGAAGGCTTAATGTTATTGACCAACCACGGTGGATTGCAACACCGATTATCTGATCCTAAATTTGGGCATCCCCGCACCTACTGGGTTCAGGTTGAGCGCATTCCTGATCAGGGGGCTTTGCAACAGCTAGAACAGGGGGTCACGATTCGCAACTATCGGACGCGCCCCACCCAGGTTAGTCTGCTCTCTGCGCCACCTCAACTACCATCCCGGACTCCTCCGGTCCGTTTTCGCAAGCAAATTCCCACTGCTTGGTTGGTGATGACCTTATATGAAGGTCGCAACCGTCAAGTTAGACGGATGACGGCGGCGGTGGGGTTTCCCACCTTGCGATTAGTAAGAGTGGCGATCGCAACGCTACAGCTCCATGATCTGCAACCCGGTCAATGGCGATCGCTCACGTCTACTGAGATCAAAGGGTTGCAATCCTTCACGAAGTTGCCTCATTTGTAGTATTTGGATAGTAAAACGATGCAGAGTGAACATCAATTTTCTAAAGATTACTCATGAATTGAGACAGTTTTGCGGTTAAATCGTGGAATTATTAAGTTTAACAGTCTAATTTGTTAATGAGAATGAAACAATAACTTACGTATTTTAGCGGAGTGCAAGCTCCTTAAAACTCGCTACTATTGCCATAGTTATTGTCCGCCACCTTAGGAAAACGGACCTCCCAGGATGATTAAATGTCCCCAGTGCAGTTACCACAACATTGACGATCACCGTTTTTGCCAGCAGTGTGGAACATCTCTCACGCAAAGACAATGTACAAAGTGTGGGCATTTAGTCGATCTAGAAGCAACGCATTGTTCCCAATGCCAACACCCGACTGCAACGATTTGGTGGACCCTACTGACCTCGCCTCAGATGGAGTCAGAGCCGTTTATTGCAGATAATACTTCACCCATCGCTGCTCCAATCAACACTTCTCAAGCTTCAACTTCAAGTGCCCTTGACTTAGAGCTGCATGCAGATCCTTCTACACAAGACCTATTCGACACCATCGATCAATTGGTCAATATCCCGCAGGACCTGGAAACTTCGGTTGACCTGCCCCAAGAATCTGAACCTGCCATCGCGGCCTTACAAAGGCGTAACCCTAACACGCCTAGGGACTTATCGCCACCCCAAACCAATCCTGTGATTCAGCGTTTCTTAGCAGAAAATCCACGGTACCAGTTACTAGAGGCATCTACGACCCTGCCCTCTTCCCTGCTTCAATCCGGTCGTTACGAATTTAATATTTTAGACACACAACCGTTTCAGGTTTCACCACTGGCTATCATGTTGAGTCAGTTGCAAGGGGCCATTGGTTTGGCTGAGATTAGTCAACCTGGCACCATCACGACCTTTCTCGAAACTCAGCCCCTACCCTTTCCCCCTCTCTTAGAGCCTTACCTAGCTTTGAGGCAACAGTTTCCTCTTTTTCTGCCCTATGTCCATGATGCTTGGCAGTCCGACCAACAGTCTATTGTCCTATTAGAGAACCGAACTGGATTGCCCACGGTTAAGGAGGTACTGGCTAGTGAGAACATTAGCGCGGCCCAAATCTTGCACTGGATGCAACAAATTTTGCACTTTGCGATCGCTGCTTCTCCTTGGGAGTGCTCGCCCAGTGTCTTACACGTAGATAATCTCAAAGTGGACCAAGGTAACGTCATCTGTTTGCAACAGCTCTTATTTGTAAAAGGGCAACGACAACCTATTGGGTTTGATCCATCTGGTAACGGCTCTTTTGTTCAGCCTACTGTCTGGGAGAATTTACGCCATGTTTGGTTAGATTTATGCCAAGGTCTGGCGCCCTCCCTTAGTGATCAATTACAGCCGCTACTGACTCACCTGCAAGCGGCGACAGAAGTAACACAAACCGAGTTACAAAGCTACTTGAGTGATCAGAGTCAGCAGTTGTCGGTAGCAGTCCCTGCGGCTGGAGATGAGCGGATACAACAACAGACAGTATTTCCTAACAACGGTGACGCTGCCCCAACTCTAATATTGCCCAATCAACTAATTCATTTAGCGGCGGCTGGCCAAACGGACGATGGTCGCGATCGCCACCACAATGAAGACTTTTTTGTGATTGAGCAGCAACTCCAGCAATGCATTGATCCCCATCAACATCACGTCTCGGGACGGGGACTATACATCCTCTGTGATGGCATGGGCGGCCATGCTGGCGGAGAAATTGCCAGTTCTCTAGCCGCAGAAACCCTAACTCAGTACTTAAAAACCCATTGGCAAGAAGACCTTCCTGATGCCCAGACCTTGCAGAAGGCAATTGGTGCTGCTAATGACGCTTTATTCCAAGTGAATGAAGAAAAAGCAGGCAGTAACCGCATGGGTACGACCTTAGTCATGGCTTTGGTTCAGGATACACACATCCACATTGCCCATGTGGGGGACAGCCGATTATATCAACTCACCCATCAGTCCGGTTTAGAGCAACTGACGACAGATCATGAAGTCGGTCAAAGAGAAATTCGGAGAGGAACGACATCAGAAGTTGCCTACGCCCGACCAGATGCCTTTCAACTGACCCAAGCGCTGGGACCCAGAGAGAGTGAAGTCTTAGAACCCGACATTCAATTACTGACGGCAACGGAAGATACGCTGTTGCTCATTTGTTCTGACGGTTTAACTGACAATCAGCTACTGGAAACTCATGGTGAGCAATTTTTGCAGCCGATGTTGAACTCTCAAATAACATTGCAGCATGGGGTAAATGAGTTAGTCTCGCTGGCGAATCAACACAATGGACATGACAACATTACGGCTATCGCTATCTTGATGAGAGTGCAACCCCAGAAAATATTATCTCGTTAATGCATCGATTTAACACACCGATTACTTCGACTTACTGAGTATGCAATGTGGTTACGCTAACCCTTCTTGATCCCCAAAACAAAGCACCCGTCCGACAATGGTTATTTACGACAACCCAACAAATCAATATAGGACGCTCTTCTGATAATCACATTGCCCTAAGAGACATCTTAGTTTCGCGCTATCATCTGGAATTGCATCTGAGCCAATCTTCCGAAACAACAGGTACATGGCAGCTCAAAAGTCTGGGCAGTAATGGCACGTTTGTCGACGGCAAGCTCACTACACAAATAGAGTTAAGGCATGACTCAATTCTTCAACTGGGGTTGACGGGGCCAATTCTGCGCTTTCAGCTTCAAGACTCAGATCAGGGTCACAAGCATCCAACCCACTCAACCACATCTCAGAGTCAATCCTGTCAACATGTTGGCAATTTATCTAGCAATCTGTTTTGCGTGCATTGTGGTCAACCTTTGCGAGTGATCCAAACTATTGGTTCCTATCAGGTTTTGAGCGTGTTAGGGATGGGAGGAATGGGCACGACGTTTCTGGTGCAGCCTAAAAATGATATCGGGCTGAAGCCCCAGCTTCAGGTTCTCAAAGAAATGAATGCTGATATGGAGACGATTCCCAAGGCGCAAGAACTGTTTAAGAGAGAAGCTCGGATGTTGCGATCGCTCAGCCATCCAGGCATCCCTCGTTTGTATAATTTTTTTACAGAGAATACGAAGCAGTATCTAGTCATGGAATTGATCCACGGCCAAGATCTAGATCGATGGGTACATCAGCGGGGTCCTCTGCCCCCTGCTCAGGCTTTACGCTGGATGATCCAGATTTGCGACATTCTGAACTACATCCATTGCCACACTCCGCCCATTATTCATCGAGATCTTAAACCCGGTAATATTTTGGTTCGGAACCGAGACAATCAAGTGTTTTTAATTGATTTCGGTGCAGTCAAAGAAGCCAGCTTAGTTCCTGGCACCCGGATCGCGGTCGAAGGCTATAGTGCCCCAGAACAAGGTTTGGGACGTCCGACTATTCATTCCGATCTTTACGGCCTGGGTGCGACGCTCATCTTCTTGATCACAGGGCAAAGTCCACTTCAGTTTTACAAAAATCTCGGCCACGGCTATCGTATCGAACTTGCCAATATTCTCAGTATCCCGACACCCATCAAAACAGTCATTGAGCGAGTCACTCATCCCCATCCTGAGCGCCGGTTTCAAAGTGCTCAGGACCTCAAGCAGGCGTTTCAAAGCTGTCTTTAGCGGACCTAAGATATTTATCTAGCCAGCTAATCTGAATCCGGAGCTGGGAACTATATATCTTAATAGCACTCCCTGCACTCATCCAACAATCATTATGGATAGACTTCTAAATATAAAGCTAAAGGAAATTAGCAACAAAGAAGAAAGGATTAGGGTAAAACTTTTACCGCCTCTGATTATAGTAATTTCACTATTGCTTGGAGGGAGTATCTGGAGAATATCTAACGATCAGAACAGAAGAGTTCAAGACGTCAAAAAGGTGACAGCACAAAGAGTTGAACAGTCACTCGAAGATGAAATGAATCGAGATGTGGCCATGATGAGTTCTACATTGGAGGCAATTATTCGTGATCCTCAACTAGCCAATTCTTTTCGAGCTAAAGATAAAGAAGCTCTTTTGAAGAGAGGTAGACCACTCTTTTCTAGATTAAAAGAGCAATTTAAAGTCACTCATTTTTATTTTCACCAATCTAATCGTACTAACTTGGTCAGAATGCATAAAGAGCGTCGTGGCGATCTAATCAATCGACAGACCCTTAAAAAGGCGTCTGAAACTAACCGACCTAGTGCTGGTCTAGAACAAGGTCCCACAGGAAATCCTGTGCTCCGAGTTGTTTATCCCTGGCATACCAGTTTCCCCTCAAAAAGTTGTGAGCCTCTATATACCGTATCTTGCCAGACTGCTATCTTTAATCAGCCTAACTCGGGAGAGCTAATTGGCTTTGTCGAACTAGGTAAAGAATTTGAAGATATAGCGAGCGAAGTGAGTAAACTATTAAATGTCGATTTAGTGGTTGCTGTTGACAAGCAGTTCCTCGACCGCAAAAGATGGGAAAACAGAAATAAGAAGTTAGGTAAGCAATCTAAGTGGGATGAATTTCCCGAGCATGTCATTATCGACCAAACCTTGAAAGCACTCCCTAGTGAAGTTTCCAGTAAAATGCGGGGTACGCCTTCAGATCGAGAAGACAATATTTTACTGAAACAAGAAAATCAAGCTTCTCAAGTTCTGTTTATTCCCTTCAAAGATCTAAACGGCCATAGCATTGGCTATGTCGTCGTTTTGAAAGATATTTCCGAAATCAATAATATCGCCAATGAATCGATACGAAATATTAGTATTCTCGGCTCATTTTTAGGCATTGGTTTAATCATTCTATTTTACTTCTTACTCACTAAGGTTGAACATGATCTAGTTGAACGCAGAATAAAAATTGTTCAATCCAAAAATGAATTAGAAAAATCTCATCAACAGCTATCGGAATATAATCAAACGTTAGAGAGCAAAGTTGAAGAGCGAACAATTCAACTTGCTCAAAGCATGGAAACAGCTAAAGAGTCGCAGCATGAAGCCGAAAAAGCAAGTGAGGCAAAAAGTAGCTTTTTAGCTAATATGAGCCATGAGTTGCGAACCCCCATGAATGCTGTCATTGGTATGACAGGATTGCTGGAGCATACTGCTCTTGACTCTCAGCAACAGGATTTTGTCAATACCATTCACAGCAGTGGAGAAGCCCTGCTATGCCTCATTAATGATATTCTCGACTTTTCTAAAATTGAAGCTGGAAAGCTCGATCTTGAAGTGAAACCCTTCGAGATCAGACAGTGTATTGAAGAAGCACTATTAATCGTCGCCTCTAAAGCAGCAGAGAAGAACTTAGAGTTGGCGTATCTGGTCACTGCTCCTATGCCAACTGCCATACTTGGGGATATCACTCGCTTACGACAAATCTTAGTGAACTTACTCAATAATGCGATTAAATTTACCGGAGAGGGAGAAGTTGTCATCTATGTGTCTGCACAACCCATCCAAGAGCAGCAGCCAGAAGCTGATACAGGATTTGTCATACCTGCTGTTGCCGATGCAACCCAGTATAAAATTCAGTTTGATGTCAAGGATACAGGGATTGGGATTCCGTCTGATAAGCTCGAACGCCTGTTCAAATCTTTTTCTCAAGTCGATGCTTCGACTACCCGTAAATTTGGGGGGACAGGTTTAGGGTTAGCCATCAGTAAGCAACTGAGTGAGCTGATGGGTGGCAACATATGGGTCAACAGCGAGGAGGGCCAAGGATCTACTTTTTCGTTCACAATTTTGACGTCAGAAATTCCTGATTATGTCAGTACTAAGGTTGCTTCAGATGTGCAACTGGTCGGTAAGCAGTTGTTAATTGTGGATGATAATGCCACCAATCGGGACATCCTGTCATTGCAAGCCCAATCCTGGGGAATGCTGACCTGTGCCGTTAAATCAGGCATTAAGGCGCTGGAATGGCTACAGCGGGGCGGAAAATTTGACCTAGCGATCTTGGACATGCAAATGCCAGGTATGGATGGGGTGACGCTTGCGCAAAAAATACGGGAACAGCCCACTGGAAAATCACTCCCCCTGATCCTTTTAAGTTCATTGGGACAAGATGACATCCGCTCCCAAGGGAGTGAGAGCGATTTCTCAGCCATCCTCAACAAGCCCGTGCAACAGAGCCAACTCCAAAATGTTCTGTGCCAAGTGTTAGGCAATCCTGCGGTCACAGTTGAACACTCATCAATGGCAGGGCAACTACCCACTAATCTTGCTGAGCAGCACCCTTTACGCATCCTGTTGGCTGAAGATATGGTGGTCAACCAGAAAGTGGCATTGTTGACCCTGAAACAATTGGGCTATGAGGCTGATGTAGCTAACAATGGTCTAGAAGTGATCGCAGCATTAGAACGACAATCCTATGATCTAGTACTGATGGATGTGCAAATGCCAGAAATGGATGGCCTCACTGCCACGAAAGAAGTCTGTCAGCGGTGGTCCCCAGAAGAACGTCCATACATCATTGCCATGACCGCCAATGCGATGCAGGGGGATCGGGAGATATGTCTGGAGGCGGGCATGGATGCTTATATTACTAAACCCGTTCGTATTCATGAATTGAGAGATGTCCTGAGTCGCTGTCAACCAGTGGCAGAAGCTAATTTAGAGGCATCTCTATTGACCCCTTCTCCAGCTAACATTGCCTCTAATGAACTTCCCGCGCTCATTCAAGACCCTACTCATCCTGAAGAATCTGTTGAATGGTCACAGCCATCCTTGACGATGGTATCTACACACTCTTCATCTACCCGCTCTACCACTGATGCGTTGGGGTCTGAGGACAGCTTGAATGCTCCCAACTCTCTCAAGTTCCAAGACCTGCAAGCAGCGACTGTCCAAACCAAACAACCGCAGATCGCTGATGCCTCGATTGACTCAACCGTTCTTGATCCTGCTGCCTTGGAAAGTTTTCGTCAGATGTTAGGAGAACAGGCTTCCTTACTCATTGCCGATTTACTCAGTACTTATCTCGAAGATGCACCTGGGCGCGTCGATAATATGCAGCAGGCAGTCCTTGACACCAATCCAGAGGCTTTACGCGATGCAGCTCATGCACTTAAGTCTGCTAGTGCGACTCTGGGAGCTAAACAACTCTCTCTGCTTTGTAATGAAGCAGAAGCCCTGGGGCGCGAAGGTAACATGGAAAGGGCACAAGCAGTTGTCTCTCAAGTTTCCCACGCTTATAAAACAATCTGTACTGTTTTTGCCGCAGAATTAGAAAAATTGTCCTGAATCTAAGTCCAGAAAATCGAATGAGGATCAATATTCGGAGAAATTGACTTTAGCTGAAGTCACCGCCCTTCTTCCTCTGACAGCCGATCTTGGGCAATGGCAAACCAAAGTTGCTGCGCTCGCTTGCCGTCAAGGTCCACATTTCGATACATCGGTAAATACTCTACCAATTGCTTGTCCACCTGCCGATAAAAGCGTCGTCTGTTCACCTTCTTCTGGCGGAGTTTATTCTCTAGACGTTGGCGATCGGCAAGACGGTATTGACCAATGCGATCGCGCGCCTCCGGGGCCAGTTTGCCCATCGCTTCCAGGACCTGAAATCCAACTTCATCCCACTGTTCTCGCACCGGAGCATCTGCCTGACTGCGCGTCAGGGAACGACCTTGATACTCGGGATACTCCAAGAAAAAAGCTTCGTTGGTAATCTGACTGAAATAAGTACTGGGGACCCCCAGTGCATCGATGCGATCAAACAAACGAGCTTTCCGATCTAACTCTTCCCGAGAGAGCGGGGTTTCGGGTGGAGCTTCGGGTTCTGCTGGAGGATTCGAAGGAGCCACACTGCTTGTTTCCAAGCGCTCCCGAATGGCCCAAACGATGCCACCTAGAAGAGTTGCGATCGCAGCTAGTACAAACACCCGTTGCAGCAGCTTGATTGTCCACAGTTGAACCCGGTGGCCCACCTTCGTCATGACACCAGGTTTGGCAACCACAGGCTCTGCGACAACCGTATGCTGAGTCACTTCAGGGGTGAATTCTGACTGTTCCGCTGGGACAGGGGATGTCCCCTGAGTGTCTGATTCAACCTTCTGAGAAGAGGTCGGAATATTGGTGGTTCGAACCGGGTGTTCAGACTTTAAGTAATTGAGTTTTTCTAGATCCTTGAGAGCCCGCCGGGCCGAGGGATAGCGAGCATGGGCTTGCGTGGCTACCATCGTATCTAAGACTCTGGCAAATTCTGAATCAACCTCAACCTGTTGCCGCCATTGAAAGGTACGAGTATTGGTATCGTAAAACTCGCGAGGTTCTTTGCCCATCAACATCACTAAAGCAGTGACCCCCAGCGCATAAAGATCGCTATGCTCAAACACTTTACCCAGTCGAATCTGCTCATCTGGGGCATACCCAGGTTTCCCTAAGATTGTGGCTTCTCCAAAGGGTTGATTGGGGTCATCTGGATCAACAACCTTGCCAAAACTAGCCGTAATTTGTTTAACCCCACCAAAGTCAATCAGAATAGGCAAACCATCGCTTTGTCGTTGAATGAGATTGTCGGGAGAAATATCTCGATGGATGAGACCTTGCCGATGGATATAATCCAGAACGGGCAAAATTTGGATCAAAAAAGTATAGATTTCTGATGCTGAAAAGGCTTCGCCCTGTTGGACTCGCTCCCGCAGTAATGCCTGGTAGGTTGCCCCTTCGACATAATCTTGAACCAAGCACAGAGATTTATCCTGATGCCCCATAAACCACTCCCGGAAGCGAGGAATCTGAGGGTGCTCCAGCTTATATAGAACTGCCGCTTCACGCACAAACAGCTCTTTGGCTTTGGTGAGTAGGATCTCGCTACTTTCACTAGCAGGCGCAAACTCTTTAAGGACACACCACTCGTTAAACCGATGGATATCTTCCACTAAATAGGTACAACCAAATCCCCCTTGGCCTAGCTCGCGGACAATCCGATAGCGATTGGCAATCGGTGTAGCTGAGGGATGGTATTGCTGAGTTGGCATCAGGTAAACTCCACATCTGCGGTGGAACAGCGCAAAACAAACGTTGAGTGGAACACATGAAGAGGTCCTAAGAACAGTTGGCTTTGTCTAAAAAGTACTAACAAACCTGGTTCATCCACAACACTAAGACATACCACTGGCATCTTAGCAAACACAAATTTGGGACTATTAACAGTCCCTATTCTTCCTAGTCTTTACAAAGGCTAACAAAAGTATGATCGGCATCCTGTTATCTCTGTCACTGCGCGTTTCTTCGCTCTATTATGGTCTCCACAGTCGAAGTAAACGCTTTTGAGATGCCGCCGAATTTCCTTATTTTGCTCGATTAAGACCGCAACTCAAGGCCAAAAGATGTCAATTCTGCATCCCTCGTATACTATGTAGCCAACAGAACACTGGTTGTGGACAGGGTCTATGGTTCAATCGCAGCAAAAACAAGACACCACCAATGTGATTGGTACCGTCAAAGGTCCGGGGGAAAGTGGGAATCAATATGTCTTCATCACGGCGAATACCCAATACATCAAAATTGGTGAGTTTGTCTCCTATCGTCTAACTCATACCGACAATATTCCCCTAGAAATTCTGGGCAAAATCTCGGCCTGCACCTTAGTCGATCACTTGCCAGATAGAATTTTTGCTGATACCGAGATTGACCCCAGTGCCATTGCCTCTTTAATAGGTTTCAAATATTCCAGCCCTGAAATTTATGAAGTTGCCGTTGATGTGATTGGCTACTTCCACCCCAATCTTGGGTTTATGAACCCTCGTCAGCCGCCTGAACCAGGGGCCAAAGTTTATCGGGCCGATGATCCGACTTTGCGGCGGATTTTGAATAAACGGCAAGTGGGGGAGGTGGGCTCGGCCACAATTGGCTCGTTGCTGTTGCGCGATCGCAACGCCGTCCCCATTAGCCTAGACGTCAAAGAACTCGTCAGTACCCACATGGCCATTTTGGCGGGAACGGGTTCTGGCAAATCCTACACCGCTGGCGTCTTAATTGAAGAACTCTTACTCCCTCATAACCGTGCCGCTGTCCTCATCTTCGACCCCCACGGCGAATATGGCACCCTAGAAGAGTTACGGGGACATCCTGCCTTCACCAGTGAGGATGGCTACGCCCCTCAAGTCCAAGTCCTTCATCCTGAGCAGATCACGATTCGGATTTCTTCCCTCAACTATGCCGACATCAAAATGCTGTTACCAGAGATGAGCGAACGTCAGCAAGCCATCCTCAACAAAGCCTTTAATAATCTCCAGGCTAAAAAACGTAAAAATGCCCGCTGGGATATCAACGATTTAATTTATGAAGTCAATGAGGCAGATGTCGTTCAAGATAAAAACGGCAATGAGCAACCGGGTTCCTCTGCTCAAGCCCTAGAGTGGAAATTGGAAAAACTTGCTAACTCTCCCTACTTCCATGCTTTTGAGCATCTCACCCCTCGCGATTTGTTTGAACCGGGGCAGGTGACGGTACTGCAAATGAATGAGATTAGCCAAGAAGAACAGCAGGTGATCTGTGCAGCAATTCTGCGACAGGCTAACCAAGCTCGCATGAATACCCTCAAAGAAAAGATCACAGCCGAAGATGAAAATTATCTTCCCTATCCCGTCTTTATCTTGCTAGAAGAAGCCCATCGGTTTGCCCCCGCCCATGAACCCTCTCGCTGCAAAGCGGTGATTCGCACCATTCTCAGTGAAGGACGCAAGTTTGGCTTAGGGGTTGGACTGATTACTCAACGACCCGGCAAGCTGGACTCGGATGTGCTGTCGCAATGTATGAGTCAGTTCATCATGCGTATTGTCAATCCTGTCGATCAGGATAGCCTTAAGTATGGTGTAGAAGCCGCAGGCCGAGATTTATTGAAGGAGCTACCTGCTTTGACTAAAGGGCAGGTGATCATTTCTGGCATGTGCGTGAATACACCGGTATTGTGCCAAGTTCGCCAACGCCTAACCGCACACGGTGGCGAGACCCTTGATGCTCCCTCCTTATGGCAAGCTCATTTCCAGTCTCACCGACTCCGAGAGCGAGCAGCCGCGAGTGCGCCTTTGGTTGGACGACGACAAGCAGCAACCGTACGAGGTGTCTCTATTGACTAAATAGACGAACTGGAAGTCATTGCAGTGGTCCGCAAATGCTTTTGGAACTGCTTCTGGGGAGGAAGCTCGACTCAAGACAATGATTAGCTATCTTGTTTAAAGGGTGTCCTTTTTGTTGGCAAATCTATCGATCCCCATCTAGCCAATAGTTGACCAGGCGTTGTGCTTTCATAGGCTTCAAAAGGTTGGTGAATCCAAGGATTCTCAGCTAAATAGTCCACAAAGTAGGTCGGCTGCATTATAGAACAGGCTTTATACCACAGCACAGCAGTGCGCACTTCCTGAGCCTCCCCACCATACCGATGCCCTAACCAAGCCAGCGTTTGTTCTAACGTAATGCCAGAATCCACTAAATCATCGACTAGAAGAATACGGTTACCCAGCCTGGAGGTAGCCATTGTTAATTCACGACTAACGGTGAGTGATTGGCGTTCTTGTCCCTGAACACCCCCATAAGAAGAGGTGGCTAATATAGCCAAGGGTTGTCGATATATCCGCGATAATAGGTCACCGATCCGTAATCCGCCCCGCGCCAAACAGATAATTTGATTGAACTGCCAGCCTGACTGATGAATCATAACAGCCAGTTTTTCAATTTTTTGATGATACTCCGACCATGAAATATAGAGATCTGCCATGCTTACTGATCCGAAACCTTGCCCATCCAATCTGTTAATGCTACCCCTGATCAGGATTGCCATTGAGAGTATTGAGCTACTGTGTCGACATTCATTCTTCTAGATTAGATTCGGGAGTTGCCAGACAGCGACAAGTTTCATTACGCTAAAGTTGACCAATATGTTTTTGTGGGAGCGCAACCCGTTATGAATCCTGATATGGTGACAGAATTATTCAAAAAAGGATTTCTGGTAACTTTGGGAGCTACAACATCCGTAGTGGAATCCATCCAAGACTCACAGAAACGTGAGGAAAACTTATCTCAACTCAATCTTGGCTTTGACCAGCTTTCTCAAATCTGGGCTAACAAAGGCGAAGTCACTGAATCAGAAGCCCGCCGAATGATTGACAGTATGGCCTCCCAGTATGGGTTGCAGACACCCCCTTCTCCTTATGGCAGTTCTTCATCTACCCCGGCAACTTCACCCTCGGTAGATCCGTCTCTACAGCTAGAACTCAAAACTCTCACCAACCAGTTAGCAAACATCCGTCTGGAGTTAACGCAGATGGGTGATCAAAATCTATAAGAAGGGGACTTTGGTGGCTTGTGTCTTGTTGCCTAGGTCATCCTTCGCCTTCTCCTAACTGGGAAGATGGTATCTTGGAGACCCCAACAATGACACAGATCCTTCCCCCTAGAACCCTAGTTCGAGACGGCCTCACAAGTGCAGTAGCGCTTTTCTTGCTTTTCCAGACGTCTGCTCAATCCATTCAACTTGCGGATGGGACCACCTATTTCGCCAACGTCCCTCGATTAGCAAAGGCTCGAACCACCTTTAATCGGGCACGAACCTTTGGCGCAACATATTACTTTACGCTGCATGTACCCAATGATGCCGGGGAACCTCTACAACGAGTGATGTTTAAGCAGCAAAAAGGGGTTGATCACATTGCGTTCAATCTCAAGCGGACACGAGCCTATGTAGACGAACGTCAAAAACTCCCCATCGAGATTGCGAAGGTCTCGGCCGATGAACAGGGTTCCGTCGTGATCGCCTTTGATCCCCCCGTACTGCCAGGAGAGACTGTCACTATTGGTTTACGTCCCAATCGCAACCCCAGCGTTAGCGGTGTTTACCTGTTTGGCGTCACCGCGTTTCCTCAGGGAGAACAGGCCCATGGTCAGTTCTTAGGCTACGGTCGGTTGCACTTTTATGATCACTTTCGACACCCGTTTCGTTAGAGTCGATAAAATCCATTGGCCCCAGCAAGATAAATATCATTGCAACACAGCTTTAAAACATATAACCCCCACGCAATTGCGCAGGGGTGTGTTTGTCTATAGAAAATCTGTATATGAATCTATATTAAGCGAGGATTTTGCAAATGTCTGTAGCTTAAACAACAAACCTTTTACAATTTTTGATTTGTCCAGAAAAATTGCCAAGACTATGCAGTCAGAATTGCATAGATCCATCTCAGCGAATGGGGGCAGAGAGGGAATAGCTCAAGGCATAGCTTGATCAAGGACACAGAGTCAGCGCAGTCCAAAGTGATCAGCGCTGACTCTAGTCGCTTCCTTCAGTAAACTCCTACTTCAGCAAACTGCGCAGCATCCAAGCTGTTTTTTCGTGAATTTGCATCCGCTGCGTCAGAAGATCGGCGGTGGGCTCATCGCTGGCTTCATCCGCCAACGGGAAAACAGATCGGGCCGTACGAACAACAGCTTCCTGACCTGCAACCAGTTCTTTAATCATTTCCTCAGCAGCAGGAACACCCTCTGCCTCATCAATAGAGGTGAGTTGGCTATATTCCTTGTAAGTGCCAGGCGCTGGAAATCCCAATGTTCTAACTCGTTCAGCAATAGCATCAACCGCTAAAGCCAACTCATTGTATTGTTCCTCAAACATCAAATGTAGGGTTTGGAACATGGGTCCAGTGACATTCCAGTGAAAGTTATGAGTTTTGAGATAAAGGGTATAAGTATCTGCGAGCAAACGAGATAACCCTTCAGCAATCTGTTGACGATCTTGTTCAGAAATTCCGATATTGATGGGAGGTGCTTGCATGATGATTACCTCTAGTAAAGGCTAAGGGACTGGGTTGGCAGATAGTAAGGTGACCAGAAGGTTTATATTAAGGCGATGTTTGGATAGTCGGCAATCCGATTTGAGGAATTGACTCAAACTTTATGTCTAACGAAATAGGAGATCAGGACAAATTAGGCTAGATGTCGTTGCAGAACTGAACGGGAAGCCCGGCGCACACAACAACGAATGGTTTGATATCCCAGTCGCGTACAGGCTTCATATCGATGACATCCCGAAAAACCATAGTATTGCCCATCGACTTCTAATACTTCGATGGGATGCTGTAGCCCAACTTCAGCAATGGAAGTCATTAAGGCTTCTACTCGCTGAGGATTATTCTGGCGGTAGAGAGGTCGCTGAATGTCATTAATGGGAATGTCTAAGATGCGGGCCATCCGCTGATACCTAAAAATCCATAGTCAAATCATAGTCGTTATGACTTCGTTTTGCAAATCAATGAAATCTATAGTGTCAAAAAACTTTGGTCGAACCATCCCTGCGAGTTGAAATGGCCATGTTTGAGAAATTGACTACTTCCTTCTTGCTGTTTCCTGAGCGATCTGAAGCCAACTCTTAATGGTTCGTTTTAGCCTTGCACCAAAAAATCATCTAAATTGGGGACATTGATCCACGCATCTTGCTGATGGGATTGGTGGGCTGCATCCATGAGTAATTGTGAGTAAACCCCTTCTTTGAGCGAAGGTGCAGTCGTTTGGCCTTGCTGAATCATCTGTACCCAATGGTCTACCACTCTAATGGTGGGGGCAATTCGACCATCGGGATAAGTTTGTTCAAATTGTAGCCAGTCTGAAATCGAGATGTCTTGTAATTCGGCACCCGATTGACTGCCTTTTAACTGAAAGCCGTGGACATAATCATTGGGGTTATCACTCCCCAGAATTAACGTACCGCGATCGCCATAGACCTCCAGCCAATGGCCGCGTCCAGCATACGTGGTGGCACTAATATTGACTTGACAAGGGGTACCATCTTGCAGCTCTAACATCAGAATGCAGGTATCATCCGCATCCACAGGCTTGGGTGTACCGCTCTCAGGATCAGGACGAGCAGTAATGGTTGTTACCAGACGAGCACAGATCCGTTTAATGGGACCAAACAGCCAGGCAATATAGTCAAAGGTATGAGAGGCCAAGGCACCGAGAGACCCCCCGCCTAGATCTTTGCTGGCATGCCAACTCCAGGGTCGATTTGGATCGGCACGACCCGGAACCAGCCAGTCAATTTTAATCAATCGAGGTTGGCCCACATAGTTCTCGGTGAGCAGGGCTTTCAACTGCATCCAAGCCGGAACAAACCGAAATTCAAAATTAAGGGTTGCCTGTAGCCCTTGCTGTTGCGTCAGTTGATAGAGTTTACGGGCCTCTCCAGCGTTTAGGGTCGTTGGTTTTTCCAGAAAGAGGTGCTTCCCGGCTTTGAGGACGGTCTCTGCCATCTCAGCGTGGAGAAAAGGCGGCGTCGAAATACTAATGCCCTGAATATCAGGACGGGCCAAAATCTGGGTGAGATCATCAAACGCATGGGGAATATTTTGAGCAGTTGCGATCGCAGTCGCTTTGGCTAAGTCTCGGTTATAGACAGCGACAATTTCGGTTCTGGAGCATTCACGAAAAGCCGGGATATGAACTTTTTGACCAAAACCAGTGCCAACAACGGCGACACCAATGACGGATTCTGAAGTACGGTCAGTTTGCATAGAGTCTTTTAGGCTGCAATGGAGATGTTTGGCTCAAACCGTATCATACTGACAGCAAATTGTTAGCAATACTCTAAAAATAGGATACGATTGGTTATTTAGGTTTCCATCATTTATACTGCCTCAGTCAGGCTCACAAGTTGATGAGACTAGAATCAAAGAACGAAATCGCTCACTCTACGCCTCAATCGTTTCGAAAGTTTTGATTTTGTCTTATCTCTGTCCTCCTTGGATCAGCACCTATGACAGACTCAACAGCAGAATCCTTCCCCACTAATACTGTTAGCTTACTGACCTATTACAGTGATGAGGGAGACAACTCACCTCATGCCGCTCTGCTAGATCACTGGTTAGAAAGCTATCCTCCAGATTGGGTGCGATTGGCTTTAATTGAGGCCCTCTATCGAGGCCGATATAAGACCATTTCGGTGGGCAGTCTGCTCGCGGATTGGCAGCGCCGGGGTCAACCCACTTATCACTTCAATGCAGAGTTCGAAGCGCTGATCTGTCATGACTTTCCTCAGATCTGGTTTGGCCAAGACCCCGATCCGTCTGCGCACCCATCTTCTGCCTCTTGGCCCCTAGCATCTGTTGATCATGCTCAGCCGTCAATGACGATAACGGCTCACACCTTTGAGGGGGATGATATCTCCAGCTCCCCATCGGCTCCCGTCGCCGACAGGCAAGCTTGGTCATCTGACCTAGAGTTCTCGGGTGCTGAAAATTCTGCCAATCTCGCGCCCAGAACATCCCTGGAGACGGATCAACTTCGGGAGCGAGCAACCGATAGCCCGCTCCTTGAAGACATGTTTTCCTTAACAGAACCGGAAGGCGCTAATCTGCTTTTCGAGCACCCACCCTCAAGGATGGAGCCACCCACAGAATTTCAGAGACAAGAAGTAGCACCCATACACCAATTTACTCCTGACAGGACACCCTCTGGTCATTATCAAAAATTGGTGGCAATGGTCTCTAAGCGGCCTCATGCCTACGACCAGCAGGCAACCCCTATTAACTCAGTTGCTTCTTAGGGCACTCTGAATAGCTGTGTTATTCATACTCCAACCAAAGAATATAGAAAATGACTGATCCCGTAAATCTAATTTCTTAAATTTCAGAGAAAAACAAGTTAAGAGAACCTTGGCCTAGAGCACTCTTTCCGACTTATCAGTCCAGTGGACAAGAGCTGCGCTAAGAGCCTATACTAAACCCTCATCATCTGTTGAGCATTTTGGTACTAGGAGGGCACTATTCCTGAACAGCTAACCCTGACCGTGAGTTTACGAGGCACACGTGATGTCAGGGAGAAATACCAACTCTTTCGCCTCACGGGCCTACTAGATGCGTTCTCAGAACCTGTCTTTCGCAAGGTTATGACGAAGTGCCTGGATGAAAGTCCTTTCCATGTCATTTTGGACCTTTCCAAAATTGACTTTATCGATAGTTCGGGTCTTGGCGTTCTGGTACAACTCGCCAAAAAATCACAAACCGCCGGGGGATCGTTTCAAATTGTTTCCAACCCTAGAGTGACTCAAACGGTCAAGTTGGTTCGACTAGAAAGTTTTTTGGCTTTGCAACCCAACGTTGATACTGCGATCGCGAATGTCGAGAAGTAACTCATTCTCTCCAGGATATTAAGCAATATCATCCTAATTAGGAGTGTGTCCTTAAACCTTATAGAAAACTCTATAGATCTACTCAGAATTGCCCCATATCGCTGAGCGTCTGAGCCCGACTGGTTTTATCCTAACTTCTTCCTCACATCTTGCATCCTCCTGTTCTTTCCCTCGCTGAAGTGCGGGCTCTATCGCCCGCAGCCCTTGCCTATATGGGTGACGCAGTTTACGAACTATATGTTAGGCGCTCCTGTCTCCTACCACCGACCCGTTCACGAACCTATCATCAGAAAGTTGTTTCCTACGTTCGTGCTGAAACCCAAGCTGAAGTTGCGCAAACATGGCACTCCCATCTCACCCTCAGCGAGCGTGCCATCCTCAAACAAGGCAGAAACGCAGCGTCTGGTGGACCTAAACGTGTCGATCAAGAGGTCTATCAATACGCTACAGGTCTGGAAACGTTAATTGGCTATCTTTACCTCACAAATCCATCTCGGTTAGAGGAACTGCTGGCGCAAATAGACTTTGATTCTCAGTCCTCTACCCAGGTTTGAAACATCTCACAGAACTCCATGCCCTCCCTCTCTATCCTTGGCTACTAGGTCTATACAATCATGGCAAAAGCTCGGCAATCTCACCGAGATCAGGGTAAACGCAAGCCGTACAAACAACGGCGCCCTCACCCACCGATTAAAAAGCAATCTCCCTCCCGCTCATCTCAATCCCCTGAGCTTAACCCCACCAAACCCAACCATCAGTCTGATCACGATCCCAGTGAACAGTCCACCACTAACAAAAGTGATTTGGACAAAGGTGATTTAATTTATGGGCGTCATTCCGTGTTGTCTGCCCTAGAGAGCCTCCGCGCCCTAAACCGTGTATGGATTGTCTCCAGACTCCGCTACGATCCCCGATTTCATAGCCTGTTGAACCAGGCCAAATCCCACGGCACCATTATTGATGAAGTCGATCATCGCCGTCTCAATCAGCTCACCCAGGCAGCCTCTCATCAAGGCATAGCGGCCCAGGTAGCTGCCTATGAATACCTAGAATTGTCAACGCTGATCACGCAGGCTCGGGCAGCCACCCCTAAACCTGTACTTGTAGCTGCGGATGGCATTACCGATCCCCACAACTTAGGCGCGATGATTCGTACCGCTGAAGCCCTGGGCACCCAAGGTGTTGTCATTCCCCAACGCAGAGCGGCTGGCGTCACTTCTGTCGTGGCAAAAGTCGCTACTGGTGCGCTGGAGTCATTGGCAGTTGCCCGGGTTATCAATCTCAATCAGGGCCTTGAACAACTCAAAGAATCTGGCTTTTGGATCTATGGCTTGAGTACTTCCGCCTCCCAGTCAATTCATACTGTCAAATTCACAGAACCCACAGTTTTAGTGATTGGCGCCGAAGGAGCTGGCTTAAGTGTCTCTACCCAACACCATTGCGACCAGTTAGTATCCATTCCCCTACAGGGCAAAACAGCCAGCCTCAATGCATCCGTTGCAACCGGTATGGCGCTGTACGAAGTTTATCGGCAACGTTGGGTAGAAACCCTACATTTGCATTCTTAACGCCTAAAGATGTTACAGAATATAAAGAAGCCCGCACATAAACTTTTTGTCTGGATGGTTTGTCATTAGGATTTAGGATTGCAAAGGAAAACGTTTTCACTATGACGACACAAGATAACGTCACAGATTTGTCGAGCCGCTTTGCCGAATTCTACAATCGTTTAGGATTGGCTTGGTGGGTCGAAATCAAGACATCATCACCAGTTTGCATATACTTCTTTGGCCCGTTTATTAGCCAGAAAGAAGCTGAATCTGCTCTTTCTGGCTACGTTGAAGATTTAGAAGCTGAGCAAGCTCAAGCCATTGTCACTGAAGTTAAACGGTGTAAACCCACTCAACTCACCGTTTGTGATGAACCTGATATTGAGCCAATCATTCCCGTCAAGATCAATTCTCAGCTTCATTAGTAGCTATCAGTAGCTTTAGGATGTGCCTGGAGCCAATTCTGAATATCCCACTGCACCCGATTAGGGATTTCCCAAGGGAACAAATGAGCCGACTCTTGGTAACAGATCCATTGGCTTTGACTGAGCTGCTCTGCGGTTGCCTGACTAGAGGCAGCAGTAATATGTCGATCCTGCGCACCGGCTAAAACCAGGCAAGGACAATTGATGTTCTGGAGCTCCGGTTCTCGGTTATACCCTTGCTGTAACGCCTGATTCAGGGCTTGCTGGGCAAAACGGGAGGTGCGCACATAGGCCGGGGTTGCATATTGGGCTAGATACCGATATGCCTGAGGAGTTTGGTGCACCATCAGGTAACGAAAGAGCGATCGCTGTCCCCAGGTGTTGATGTTCCAGGTCCATCCGGGCCAGAGCCAATTGATAATCCCAGCAATCCCAGTCAACAGATTATCTTGCCAGGAGATCGGCGGATGGCTACTGCGTGGATGGGCAGCCGTAGCCACTAGAATCAAACCACTCACCCGCTCTGGATATCGCAACGCTAGTTCGATTGCCAAAATCCCGCCCAAGGACCACCCTAGCACCAAGCACTTGGAGATATCGTTCTGATCCAGTATATGGATGAGATCAGGCAAGTGTTGATCCATCGCAAAGGCAGTTTGAGTTTGGCTGCGGCCATATCCCCTCAAATCAGGCGCCAGAGTTTGATAATGAGACGACAAGAAACGGGTAAAAACACCCATACATTGACTGGAGCCAGGATGGCCATGCAGACATAAGATGGGAAACCCTTCACCTTTGATCTCAACGGCTAAGGGAACAGGGGGAGAAAAGGAAGCTACCACAGCAAACCATTAGAAGCAAAGATCAAGGCTAAGCAGCGGATCGGTGATCGATCATTGATTGGACAAATTTAGCAAACAGATAATCAGCATCGTGGGGTCCCGGACTGGCTTCCGGATGGTACTGAACTGAGAAAATGGGTAAGGAACGATGTTCTAGGCCCGCAATCGTTTGATCATTGAGATTCAGGTGAGTCACGTCCACCTCGGCTTGAGACATCGTGTCAGCACTGAGGGCAAATCCATGATTCTGGCTGGTAATTTCAACTTGTTGTTGCAGTCCGGCAGGTTGGTTGAGACCCCGATGGCCAAACTTAAGTTTGAAGGTATCGACGCCTAGAGACAAGCCCAATAACTGATGCCCCAAGCAGATGCCAAACATCGGTTTTTGGTGAGCAACCAAGGCTTTTGCCGTGGCAATTCCAGCCGACACTGCGGCTGGATCGCCGGGGCCATTAGACAGGAAAATACCGTCCGGGTTGTGCTTTAAAATTTCTTCAGCAGAAGTGTCGGCAGGGACCACAAGGACTCGGCAGCCATAGCTGGCCAAGCGTCTCAGGATATTTCGTTTAATGCCAAAATCGAGAGCCACCACCGTTAAATGTTGATCTTTCCGATCTGGATCAGCTTGCCTAAATTCCCATAGCGATGCAGTCGGTTCTATCCACTCATAGGTCGCTTGTGTGGTGACTCGCTCCGTTAGATTCAACCCTTGCATAGAAGGAGCTTGTCGAACGGTTTCTAGTAAGACTTGGGGATCTAGAATATCTGTGGAGATAGCGCCATTCATCGACCCAACAGATCGAATTTTTCGAGTTAAGGCTCGTGTGTCGATGCCATAAATACCGGGAATATGATGACTCTGCAAATAGCTAGATAGGCTTTGGGAAGACCGCCAGTTGCTAGGTTTTCGGCAAAAATTACGGGCGATCGCGCCCATAATTTGGGGACGATCCGACTCTTCATCTTCAGCGTTGGCCCCTGTATTGCCCAGTTCTGGATACGTAAAAGCAACCAACTGACCGCAATAACTGGGATCCGTTAGCACTTCTTGATATCCAGTCATGCCTGTATTAAAAACAACTTCCCCCACCGCGGTCCCTGCAGCTCCGAAGGACCAACCCGGATAGGTACTCCCATCAGCAAGAACTAACAGTGCAGATTGGGCATCAGCGTTGAGCATAGGTGTGAATCAACTCATTCAAAGGAAGGTGGGCTAGTCATAAACCTTAGTCAAGAATCTCATTTTCTGGAGAGCTTCTGCAATGACTTGCAAAAGCTGGTGATGATCGTCACCAGGATAGGCCTAAATTGTCCTCTGTAATTGAGATACTAGGAAATGGACCACTCAGACTCCCACATGGTAACTAGCAACGATTAATCATTTGCTGCCGATCCTAGCAAAGCACTCTCTGATTGGGCGATCGCTGTTTGTTGATCACCCTAGTGATAACTTGCAGGTTGTTCAGCGACAAGATAACACTTTTCATTCGATATCTAGCCCAGATAGTTTGCCAATGTCATCACTCTCGTTAAAGTATTGAAAAGAGGTTTAGCCATCTTGAAACTGACTCGATAGTTTTGACCATGCCCCAGAGGAAGGAGCAGCCCCCATGAATGCAGCAGAAAGAGCCATAAACCCTGAATCTGCAACGAAAATAGCGGCACTCGTTAACCTGTTCAAGCAGCAGTTCCCAGATGTCAAAGCGAATCTTCAACCGTGGACCAATGATCCAGACACTCAAGAATGGGTTGATCCCCACTCCATTGATATTGGGTTTAATTTGCCCGCAGGTCATACTCTCCTCCAGCTGCGCATGCATGGAAATCGGCTCATCGGTATTGAAGCCTCTTGTTTCGGTCCTTTCGGCAATCAAAGATGGCGGTTCTCAACCGTTGGTGAATGGAAATTCCTAGGACCGACTCCCCCTCCGGCTGGATTTCAAGAAAAACTCAAGCAGACTTGTCATGCAATTTTCGTTCTCTTTAATCCCACCGATGATTGATTTTTGAGCGCTGCCTTGCTGTTTGGCGTCAATCCGTCTAACGTTTAGCCCATCGATTAAGTACCAGAGCAAAACTTTATGTCTATTCGTAAATCATCTGGGTCTACGGTTGTCCCCTATCTATTCTTGCTGCCAGCACTCACTATTCTGAGCTTGAGTATCTTTTGGCCTGCTCTCCAAGCATTTTATTGGAGTTTTACGCAGTTTGAGACCTTAGGTCAAACCCCTACATGGATTGGTTTAGGAAATTTCAAACAGCTCTGGGTCGATGAAGGATTCTGGAAAAGCTTGGGAAATTCATTTTTGTACCTCATTGGCGTGGTGCCCATCCTGGTGATTGTTCCGCTCGGATTAGCGATTCTTGTCAATCAAAAACTGAAAGGGATTCACTGGTTTCGGGCTGCTTACTATACGCCTGTCGTCATCTCGATGGTGGTTGCGGGGATTGCCTGGAAATGGCTTTATGATGAACGCGGATTATTAAACAAATTCATCGAATTCTTGGCTCAAAACCCAGTATTTGCACATTTTCTAGAAGGGTGGGGGTGGACGGGTAAGCCGATTACTTGGTTGCAAAATCCTGATATCGCCCTCTTTTGTATTATGGCAGTCACCATTTGGAAGGGGCTTGGGTACTACATGGTGATTTATTTAGCTGGACTACAAGCCATTCCGCAAGACCTCTATGAAGCTGCTGCTATCGATGGAGCGGATGGGTGGCAAAAACATTGGGATATTACTGTGCCGCTGATGAAACCCTACTTGATGCTGGTTGCCGTCATTTCCGCTATTTCTGCGGCTAAGGTGTTTGAAGAGGTGTACATTATGACCCCAGGCGGGGGGGTGGTGGGTAGTACCACCACCATTGTCCTGAAGCTGTATCAAGAAGCCTTTGGCGATGTGGGAGCTGGCTATAGTTATGCTTGTGCAATGGGTTTAGTTTTATTTCTAATTATATTTAGCCTATCCCTTCTTAACCTCAAGCTGGGACAGCTACGAGGATAGTTTGTTATCTAGTTTGATCAGGCAACAGAGGCCTACTCAAACTAGACGTACTGACAAAAACGTAATAGGATCCAGCACGTTTACGATTTGATTACGAAACTAAGTAGATAGTCAGAAAATCTCAAAGGTAGGAACTAGTGGGTCTTTTCAGTCGGTTTTCTCGGGACATTGGCATTGACCTTGGTACAGCAAACACGCTTGCTTATGTATTGGGCAAAGGGATTGTGTTGCAAGAACCTTCGGTGGTGGCTGTGGATCAAATCACCAAGCAAACCCTAGCCGTAGGGGCTGATGCCAAAATGATGTTAGGTCGTACACCCGGTAATGTTGTTGCGATTCGCCCGTTGCGAGATGGCGTGATTGCCGACTTTGAAAAAGCTGAATTGATGCTACAACACTTTATCCGCCGGGTACATGGCGGCAAAAGCCTGGTTTCCCCGCGAGTGGTAGTGGGCATTCCCAGCGGTGTCACAGGCGTGGAAAGGCGAGCTGTTATGGAAGCCGCAACTCAGGCGGGGGCTCGAGAAGTCCACTTGCTAGATGAACCTGTTGCCGCCGCTATTGGGGCAGGACTCCCGGTTGACGAACCCACAGGCAATATGATTATCGATATTGGCGGTGGCACCACCGAAGTCGCCGTCATGAGTTTGCAGGGGAGTGTGATCAGCGAATCTGTGCGAGTCGCTGGAGACGAACTCACTGAATCAATCGCTCAGTACATGAAAAAAGTTCATAACCTCGTGATTGGGGAACGAACGGCGGAAGAGATTAAAATTCGGATCGGCTCTGCCTATCCCACCAATGACAATGACGATGCCAATATGGAAGTTAGAGGGTTGCATTTGCTCTCTGGATTGCCCCGAACGGTTTTGGTCAAAGGACCAGAAATTCGTGAAAGCATGACTGAGCCTTTATCTTCGATTGTGGAAGCCGTTAAACGAACTCTAGAGCGTATGCCTCCAGAACTGGCTGCAGATATTGTTGATCGGGGTATTATGCTGGCGGGGGGCGGCGCCTTGTTGAAAGGATTAGACAAGCTCATCAGTCATGAAACCGGGATTGTTGTGCATATTGCTGCCGATCCGCTCTGTTGTGTTGTCATGGGAACTGGGCTAGTTTTAGAGAATTTCCAACAGTATTCCCGAGTCTTCTCTAACCCCACAACCGTTTTCTAGGGATAATGCTGTGTGAGTGGTTGCCAAATGGTGATCTCAAGCTGAGGTCCATGTACGCTTTGCCCAAGCTCAGACCTATTACAGTTGGGTTAAAGTTGTTTGATTCATCTCAAATGCCTCTATACAATCAAGCCAGTTGTTTGGTTCTATGTCTGGTAGGGTAATTGGTCCTCAGGCAAGTCGGGACATCCGTTCTTTAAATTTGATCGTCCATGCTTTTTCTGTTTCGCTGGTGGGAACGGTATCGTTTAGGCTTGATCCTAGCTATTTTATGTTTGGGAGGGACCTGGGCGTTTAGCCGTTCTCAAGGAGTGGGTTTGCTGGAAATATTTCGTTTTGTTAGTGGTCCTATGCAGCCGGATGCCACTCAGCAAAGACAACTCATTGATACCCAAACCCAACAGCTGCAGCAAAAAATCACTGAACTGGAAACCCGAAATCGAACGCTACAGAAACTGCTCGAACAAGAGAGTGTGAAGAATAAGCAAGCGATCGCAGTGCCAATTTTAGGCCGCAGTGCTGATAACTGGTGGCAGCAGCTAACCCTGGGCAAAGGTCAGAATGACGGTATTGACGTTGGCTCAGTTGTTTCTGCACCAGGGGGGTTGGTAGGACGGGTGACCGCTGTCTCCCAAAATACCAGTCGAGTGTTGCTCATTAGCGATCCCACCAGTCGGATTGGGGTGGTTGTAAGCCGCAGTCGGCACATGGGAATTTTTCAAGGACAATCTAGTACAGAAGCCGTCATCACTTTTTTTGATAAAAATCCTGATGTCAAGGTGGGTGATGCCATTGTCACCTCCTCCTTGAGTCGGCTGTTCCCGCCTGGCTTACCCATCGGCAAAGTCAAGACCCTGAAATTAGAGCAAAATTATAATCCCCAGGCCTTTGTTGAACTTTCGGTCCCCATCAGTAAACTGGAGTGGGTCAGCGTATACCTGAATGATCAAACCTCTCTCCTTCCGCAAACAATCTCCTCTAACCCCTAGCCTTTGGAATACTGCCATTGTGGTAGGCTCCGTCATGGTTTGCGCCTTGATGCTATTTCTGCGTTTACCGGTGATGGTTCTGTCGGGGGTCGGTCCTAATTGGCTATTGGTTTGGGTGGTGACCTGGAGTATCAAGCGAACCCCCATACAGGGAATTCTGGCAGGGATTTGTTTGGGACTCATTCAAGATGGATTGACTGCCGCCCAACCCACTCATACTGTGGGCTTAGCCCTAGTGGGGTTACTCACGGGCCGCTTGAATAAAAAACGATTTATTCAAGAAGATTTTATTTCCATTGCCCTGATCGTTTTTGGGATGGCTGTCATGGTTGAAGCTGTGACTGCAATCCAGTTTGGTTTGGGAGGAACCCACCGTCTAGGGGATGTTTGGCTTCATTTCCAGCAAACGGCACTGAGTTCAGGCATACTCAGTAGCTTATGGGCACCGGTTGTATACTTTCCCTTAAATCGGTGGTGGACGCATTACCATCATTTTCTGGGGCTTGAGTGATCTAACGACCCGATCCTGATTTCTCCTTCACTGCTCAATCGACCTAGATTGAGTCTTTGTCCTAGGAATTAATTCCCAAAATGTGATCATCGCGACGGTCTGAAATCGACTACAGTAGAGGATAGCGAAACAAGCAAAATTGACGGGAGACGGCTCCGGTATGCATCTGAGTGAAATTGTCCATCCTAACCAGTTGCACGGGTTATCTATTTCAGAACTGAAACAGATTGCCAATCAAATCCGTGATAAACATCTGGAAACGGTGGCGACGAGCGGGGGCCATCTGGGGCCTGGCCTAGGGGTAGTTGAACTTACCCTAGCGCTCTATCAAACCTTAGACTTAGATCGAGACAAAGTCGTGTGGGATGTTGGTCACCAAGCCTATCCTCACAAACTGATTACGGGGCGCTACCATCGATTTCATACCTTGCGTCAAAAAGAAGGGATTGCAGGCTACCTCAATCGCCGAGAAAGCGACTTCGACCACTTTGGGGCAGGTCATGCCTCCACTAGTATTTCATCAGTGCTGGGAATGGCACTGGCGCGAGATGCTAAGGGTGAAGATTTCAAAGCCGTGGCCGTCATTGGCGATGGGGCAATGACGGGGGGTATGGCCTTAGAAGCCATTAATCATGCTGGACATTTGCCGAGCACTCGGTTACTGGTAATTCTCAATGACAACGATATGTCGATTTCTCCTAACGTGGGAGCGATGTCTCGGTATCTCAACAAGATGCGTCTCAGTCCTCCCATTCAATTTCTTTCCGATAACTTTGAAGAGCAACTAAAGCAGTTGCCCTTTAGCGATCAAATTTCCCCGGATCTAAAGCGGTTGAAGGGGGGAATGAAACGTCTAGCAGTGTCTAAAGTGGGAGCGGTTTTCGAAGAGCTAGGTTTCACTTATATGGGACCCGTCAATGGCCATAGCTTAGAAGAATTGCTAGCCACCTTCAAGGAAGCCCATTTGCACGAAGGGCCAGTACTGGTACACGTGTCCACAACGAAGGGAAAGGGATATGCGATCGCAGAGCAAGACCAAGTCAGTTACCACGCCCAAAGTCCCTTCAACTTAGATACAGGCAAAGCCAAACCTTCCAATAAACCCAAGCCACCGAAATATTCCAACGTTTTTGCCGATACCCTCATCAAGCTGGCTGAGAACGACCCCAGAGTGATCGGGATTACAGCAGCAATGGCAACGGGTACTGGGCTCGATAAGTTACAGGCTAAGTTGCCCAAGCAGTACATTGACGTCGGCATTGCTGAACAGCATGCGGTCACGTTAGCAGCGGGTATGGCTTGCGAGCAAATGCGACCTGTAGTTGCTATTTATTCGACCTTCTTACAGCGGGGGTATGACCAAATTATTCACGATGTCTGCATCCAAAACCTGCCTGTCTTTTTCTGCCTAGACCGGGCTGGCATTGTCGGTGCTGATGGTCCCACCCACCAGGGCATGTATGATATCGCTTACTTGCGTTGTCTACCCAACATGGTGCTGATGGCACCGAAAGATGAAGCCGAATTACAGCAAATGCTAGTGACGGGCGTTGATTATACCGATGGTCCGATCGCCATGCGCTATCCTCGCGGCAATGGCCTGGGTGTGGGACTAATAGAGGAAGGCTGGGAAACACTACCCATCGGCAAAGCAGAGACGCTTCGGCATGGAGACGATGTCTTACTGTTGGCCTATGGCACTATGGTCAATCTTGCATCTCAAGTCGCAGATATGTTGACAGAGCATGGTCTTGAGGCTACCGTCGTTAATGCTCGTTTTGCCAAGCCCTTGGATACGGAATTAATTATTCCTCTGGCTCAGAAAATTGGTCAAGTGGTTACGCTCGAAGAAGGGTGTCTACCTGGCGGATTTGGCTCTGCGGTCTTAGAATCCTTCATGGATCATCAGGTCATGATTCCCGTCACCCGCATCGGAATTCCTGATCAGTTAGTTGAACATGCAACCGCTGATCAATCAAAGGCTGATTTGGGGCTGACCCCAGCTCAAGTTGCAGAAAGAGTGTTAGGTTTGCTGAAGCAGAAACCAGCACCTAGCTTTGTTTCTTAGTACCTGCCCACTCAACGCTATTGATCCTAGAGATGATTACATCGGTTGCCAATCCTGTTTATCCAGTCGTTTGGCGGGGTGACCACGTCGAACTTATTGATCAAACTCGCCTTCCCCAGCAATTCACCGTTGTGGAAATTCGCCGCTCTGACGATATGGCTACAGCGATCCAAACCATGATTGTGCGTGGAGCTCCAGCGATCGGCGTGGCTGCTGCCTTCGGCATGTATTTGGGGAGCTGCGAAATCACCGCAAATGAGCGTGACTCATTTTTGCAGGAGCTAACGGGAATCGGTGACAAACTCAAGGCAACCCGACCCACCGCTGTCAACTTATTCTGGGCTGTTGATCGAATGCTGAAAGCGGCCCGACAAACCCTTGGCCCGATTTCCCAAATTCAAAATCAGCTTTTGCAAACGGCTCAAGCTATTGCAGCAGAAGACTTACAGACTTGTCAGGCCATTGGTAATCATAGCCTCAGCATCTTACCGCCTGAACCGGAAAAACTATGCATTCTAACGCACTGCAATGCCGGGGCACTCGCAACTGCAGGATACGGCACGGCTCTAGGCGTCGTTCGTTCAGCCTGGTCAGCGGGACGGTTGGCCAGGGTCTATGCAGATGAGACTCGGCCTCGATTGCAGGGGGCTAAGTTAACCACCTGGGAATGTGTTCAGGAAAATATTCCCGTAACACTGATTGCAGATGGTATGGCAGCCCACTGTATGCAGCAAAAATTGATTGACATCGTCGTAGTAGGCGCAGACCGGATTGCGGCTAATGGCGATGCTGCCAATAAAATTGGTACCTACAGTGTGGCCCTATGCGCTAAGGCTCATAACTTGCCGTTTTACGTTGCTGCCCCGTTATCTACCATCGACTTTGAGTTGGCAGATGGGAGCGGTATTCCTATTGAAGAAAGACATCCGTCTGAAATTTATCAAATTGGTGATACGGATATTTGTCCTGCGGGTGTAGAGTTTTACAACCCAGCCTTTGATGTTACGCCTGCTGAGCTGATTACTGGCATTATTACGGAACATGGTGTCTTTGCACCGGGCGAGCTCAGAGAGAAGTTAAGTCATCATCAGTCTTGAAGTCGATTATGATTCAGTTTTAGAACAAGCGAAATCTTAGTCCTAGAAACCATTGAGGTTGATATGAGTAGCAGTCATTCAGGTGTCTTGAGTCACTACGAGACCTAAGACAAGCTTGCTATGGTGATCAGCATGTGACAGCTCACTTTGGCAACGGCGTCAGCTACCGTCAACTCAGTAAAGGACTTCAGGAGATGGAACAGCATTTCAGGCGGTCTCCAAAGCGACGAAAGCTTTGGAGTAGACGCAATCGACTCTTGGGTTTGCTGTTCCTTATCATTCCGATCTTGGGTTTGCCTGTTTATGGGTTTAAAGTTGAACCCTATTGGCTACAAGTGACCACCGTACCGCTAACCTTACCTCACCTCGATCCTGAATTTGAGGGGTATCGGATCGCACAGCTCAGTGATTTGCATGTGGTAGAGGAGATGCCACAACGATATCTAGACCGGGTGATGCGGCTGACTAACCAACAGCAGCCCGACCTTATTGCTATTACTGGAGACCTTGTTACTAATTTACCCCAACGATATGCTCAGAGAATAGAAGCTGCGTTGAGTCAGTTGAAGGCACCCACCGTTGCTGTACTGGGCAACCATGACCATTGGTCTAATCCATGGATTGTGCGTTTAATTCTGCTAGGAAGCCAGGTGACAGATCTGAGTAATAGCGTTTACACAGTGCAGCGAGGACAGGCACAACTGCACATTGCGGGTGTGGATGATCTATGGGCAGGTGCTGCGGATTTGGATCAAGTGCTTTTACAATTGCCTCGTCAGGGTGCAGCGATACTGTTAGCCCATGAACCTGACTTTGCTGATGTGGCTGTTGCGACCCATCGATTTGATCTGGAACTGTCGGGACATGCCCATGGGGGGCAGATCGCAATTCCCTTTGTGGGTGCCCCTGTTTTGCCGCCTTATGGCAAGCGATATCCGATTGGTCAGTATCAAATTGAAGATTTAATTCAATACACCAATCGCGGTATTGGTATGGTCAGTCCCAGAGTTCGGTTGAATAGCCGCCCTGAAATTACGGTATTTCAGCTATCAGCAGCACCCGCAACCTAGGGATAGTAGATTAGCTTTGGGCGCCAATACTAGCTGACTCAGTCTCTAGACTTGAGCAACCCGTTCAATGTCGGTAGACAGGGATGGCCGGAAACATAGATAAGTGATGGGCCCCAACAATGGCACTAAAACAGTTCCCCAAAACAAAGGAGATGATGTAGACAGCCCCCGTCGGTTCATATCTGCCCCTAATACGGCAGGGAATAAAAGACTGAGCAAACAGAAATCTAAGCTCATGATGTGAATGAATCGGCTTGTTTGCCAGAGACGGATGAAGTCAGCCCAGTCTCCTCGGGTGATGCCAAAGATGAGAAGTGCGATCGCACCGCCTAATAAGCCAATCGCTAATCCTCGACTCTCCCAAAACTTTAAGGTCCAATTCATGTCTCCAGTCCATTCGGGCCGAGGAGTCTGGCGTAACACCAGATAGGGCAGCAGGGCAAAAGCCCCAAAAGCAAAGGATAAGCTAGCAAACGGCCAAGCTGGAAATTCTTGCTCGCAACCATCCGCAAACAGCACACAACCATAGATCATGGGCCAAATTCCCATCAGGTTAAACAGCGCAATAATCAGTGGATTAATACCTTCCCAATCCATCACAACTAGTGATTGGATCAAACTGAGGGAATCCACCTGATCTGGCGGGGCTAAGACAAAGGCATAGAGGCTAAAACCTAGCCACAGCAGTCCAAATCCAATTTTTCGCACCATGCTCATCTCTCAATTCTTTTTAGGGTACGACGGATGCCTAAGACCTAGCTGAACCCCTCATTCTATGATTGACTGCAATCTAAATTCTTCCACCGAAGACGTTGCAAGATAGCCTGACACTGAACTGCGGTTAGACAAATGTCTGAGCTAGGGAAGCAACAATACTTTTCCCTAGCTCATCAATAGTTTGAATGACGAGAGTTGAGATCTATCCTAACTTGATGCTAGTGACAGACTCCATCAGACTTTGCAAAGCACTGATGACTTTGTCTTTGTCAGGGGTGCCTTCACCCAGACTGGCTTTCACATCTTCGATGCCAGTTTGAACGGATTGGGCAGAGTCAGAATTAATACTGTCTTTAAGAGTTGGCCAAGCTTCTTGCACTTTGCTGAATTCGGTCCTTGCAGTCTCAAAGTCACCCGTTTTAGCAGCATCAAGGGTGGAAGTTACCCCACTTTTCATGTTGGTAACACTATCTTTTAAAGCGACAACATCACTAGCGTTATTAGCGCTTTCTGTAGCAGCATCTTTGGCTTCCTCTGCTTTGTCAGTAGCTTGCTGGGCACTGTCTTGAGCTTGTTCTGCAGTTTCTTTGGCTTTGTCGGCGGCATCATCAACAGCGTTATTCGTTTCACTACATGCTGTTAGGGACAACACGCTTAAAAGTCCTATGATTAAGGCTGATTTGAGTCGGAACATAGTATGGAGTCTCTAAGTATTTATACTTTCCAGCTAATATTATCTAGAACATAAGATATTTGCACAAGACCTTTTGGGACAGTTGATCAGATTGGTCCCCAAGGAATATTTAACCTTAAAATAGCCAAAGCATCGTCTAGCCTAGTTCTACACCATAGTTTTGAATATTACCCATGTAGCCCAAATTTTTAGTTTTACAGTAATCTAAGGCAAGCTTTTTTGTATTTTTCAGAGAATACGTTCTCTTTTGAGCTATGGCTAAATTTTATGCAGCGTTGACTCCAACCTTACAAGACTTTATTCAGGAGCAACAGATCTTTTTTACTGCATCTGCTCCTGCCCAGGGTCGGATTAATCTTTCACCCAAAGGCATGCACACCTTCCATTGTTTTGGACCCACCCAGGTAGCTTACTTAGACTTGACGGGAAGCGGCAATGAAACGAGTGCCCATATTACTGAAAATGGCCGCTTAACGATCATGTTTTGCAGCTTCGTAGGGGAGCCATTAATTTTGAGATTGTATGGACAAGGGGAGGTAATTCGACCTCGCGATCGCACCTGGTCTCACTGGCTAGACTCCTTTAATGAACTTCCAGGCACCCGGCAAATTGTCATCCTACATATTGAATCGGTGCAAACGTCTTGTGGCTTTGGGGTTCCTCTGTATGAGTATCAGGGGGACCGAGCCCAATTAACCCATTGGGCAACTCAGAAAGGCACAGCAGGACTACAGCAATACCAACGCCAGAAGAATCAAGTTAGCATTGATGGCCACCCGACAGGCCTCATTGCAGACTAGTCAATCCTAGAGGTCAGGATGGCATCATCCCCCAAAATTATCGTTTTAGATGACGATCCAACTGGATCACAGACGGTTCATAGTTGTTTGCTCTTACTACGCTGGGACGTAAAAACCCTCTGCATGGGACTAGCTGATACCTCTCCACTCTTGTTCGTTCTCACTAATACTCGCGCCCATGCGGCCGCTGACGCAGCTCGAATCACTCAAGAGGTCTGTCGCAATTTAAAAGTTGCCTTAGCCAAGACTGGTTATTCAGACATCAGCAGATTGGCGGCTAATGCACCTGTCGACGTCAAGAATTACCTGATTGTCAGTCGCTCTGACTCTACCCTACGGGGCCACTATCCCTTGGAAACAGACGTAATTTCAGCAGAGCTAGGCCCTTTTGATGCTCAATTCCTGGTTCCAGCCTTTTTAGAAGGCGGTAGAGTCACTCGAAATGGCACCCATTATCTGCAAAATCAAAATCAGCTCATCCCTGTTCATGAAACTGAATTTGCCCAAGACCCGGGATTTGGCTATCACCATAGTTATTTACCAGACTATATTGCCGAAAAAACACAGGGTCGAATTACTGCTGATCAGGTCTTGTGTCTCAAGGCCTATGAGCAACCATCTGACTACTTAGCACAGTTATTGGCATTACAGAACCATCAACAGGGGGTTGTAGATGCCGTCAGTCAAACTGATCTCAATTGTTTTGCTCAAGCTGTTCTGATCGCATCTAGCCAGGGAAAACGATTCTTGTTTCGGAGTGCAGCGAGTTTACTGACCGCCTTTGCCAATTTACCCCCTCAACCCATCGCTGCGCAGGAAATGGGTCTCACCGTTCAAAGTCCTCACCCCGGTGTTTTTATCGTAGGTTCCTACGTCCAAACCACGACGGTACAACTCCATGCACTTCTAAGGATGGAAAAGGTTGCAGGTATCGAGGTAGATCTGCATCACCTGCGTAGCAACGAAGGGGGCAATATCGATATCCAGTCTGATGTCTTGGCTCGGATAGATACTGTTCGTCAACGTGGACAGACTCCAGTGGTCTACACCAGCCGCCAAACGTTAAAATTTGCCACATTAGCAGACCGTCTAAGATTTGGGTCACGGGTCGCTGAGCTATTGGCCGCAATTGTCCAGCAACTGCCGTCCGATCTGGGATATATCGTTAGTAAAGGTGGGATTACCTCCAATATCCTTTTGAGCAAAGGGCTAAATCTATCAACAGTGAGGCTATTGGGCCAAATTTTGCCCGGCTGCAACTTAGTCCAAACTGGACCCGATCACGCTTTTCCCCACCTACCTGTGGTTCTATTCCCAGGAAATGTGGGTCAGTCTCAGGATCTCGTTCGGGTCTATCAATATCTGTCTAGGACGCCCTCCCAATCTGAGAAGACAGCAGGTGCATAAGCGAGACTTGAGTAAACAGCTTAAAAAAAGTGGCTAATTTGAGGTCAACCATGAGATAATTACCGTTTGTGTCCAATTAGAATTTTTGATGCGGTAAAAGCACATGGCTAAAGGTGTTCGGATTATCGTGACCTTGGAGTGTACCGAATGTCGGTCAAATTCCAGCAAGCGATCGCCAGGAGTGTCCCGGTACACAACCACTAAAAATCGGCGAAATACAACCTCCCGGTTAGAACTGAAAAAGTTCTGTACCCATTGCAACAAGCATACCAACCATAAAGAGATCAAATAGAGGATACCTTTATCCTGTGTCCACATTTAGACGTTAGTTCATTAAACCCTTATGCCTTACTATCGCCGCCGCGTTTCTCCAATCAAGCCGGGTGATCCGATTGATTACAAGGATGTCGATCTGCTCCGTCGCTTCATCACTGAGCGGGGCAAAATCCTCCCTCGCCGGATTACCGGTCTCACCGCTCGCCAACAGCGGGATCTAACCCGTTCCATCAAGCAAGCCCGAGTTCTCGCTCTCCTGCCTTTTATTAACCGCGAAGGTTAGAGCGTGAGTATTGCTGCTCAAGCAACCCCTATAATGGGCTAGTTCAGATTTGCCATAGACTGCTGAAATTGGATGAGCCACTGGGGTGGAGAAAGGAACTTTAATCGAATTCAAAAGGCGGGGAGCCTCTGCTGACGGTCAACGTCCCTTTCAATTGGGAGTCGTTGATCGATCAGAAGGCAAAAAAAATTGGATTGTTGTCGATCAAACCGGCCAATCCCATACCTTGCATCCACGACAATTTACGTTTGTCGTTTCCGGTCACACGTATACTCAAGCTGAAATTTCCGAATTTCTGGCCCAGGCAGAAGCCTGCATCGATCCGAGTAGCCTAGAGGTTGCTTGGGAAATTCTGCTAGAAGAATCCCAATCGGTGGCCCCGGCTGAACTGGCTCAACTTTTATTTTCTGACCAAAGTCCGCCCTGCTGTTATGCAGCCCACTGTTTGCTGGCGGATGATCGCATCTACTTTAAGCAAAAAGGGGACCGCTACGAACCCCGTGCTGCTAACCAGGTTGAAGAACTCCAGCATCAGATCGAGCAGCAAGCCAAACGCCAACAAGAACAACAAGCGTTTTATCAGAAGATCGAGCAGGTGTTAGCGGGTGATACGGTGGAATGGGAAGGGTGCGATCGCACTTACCTACAAGCCTTGGAAAAATTTGCTGCCTTTGGTGATGAAGCTACAACCCGAGCCACAGCGGCTGAAGTCCTCGCCAACATCAACCGAACCCTGTCGGCAGAGTCCGCCTTTCAGTTGTTAGTTGACTTAAACTATTGGCACCCTCACCACAATCTACACCTGTACCGCAGCAAAATTCCCGTTCAGTTTTCTGCATCTGTTATCGCTGCCGTTCACCCATTGCTGAAAATGCCCCCGCCTGACTTACATCCTGATCGCCAAGATCTGACCAGTTTGAAAGTCTATACCATTGACGATGAAAGCACCTCAGAGATTGATGATGGCCTCAGCCTAGAGTTTCTAGCAGACGGCAAACAACGGGTCTGGGTGCATATTGCTGACCCCAGTCGGTGGATTACCCTGGGGGATGAACTTGATCAAGAAGCCCAGCGTCGGGGGACTACGGTTTATCTACCCACGGGCATGGTGCCTATGTTTCCCCCAGAACTGTCTACGGGGCCGATGAGCTTGGTTCAAGGTCAGATTTGTTGTGCCTTGAGCTTTGGGGTCATTCTCTCAGAAGCGGGTGCCATTGAATCCTATGAGATTCGATGTAGTCAGGTGCAACCGACCTACCGACTCACCTATGCCGATGTCGATGAGATGTTGGAGCTGGGGGTAGAAGCAGAACCAGAATTATTAGCGATCGCTCAATGGGCAAACCGTCGGCAAGCCTGGCGCAAGTCCCAGGGCGCCATTAGCATTCAAATGCCTGAGTCTTCCATCAAAGTAGAAGGGGAAAAGGTAGACATCGAAGTCCTCTACGATTCCCCTGCTCGGAATCTCGTGGCGGAGATGATGATTCTGACGGGGGAAGTGGCGGCTCGCTATGGGCAAGATCATGATTTGCCATTGCCTTTTCGGCATCAACCTCAACCTGAATTGCCGCCCGAAGAAGATTTGTTGCAACTCGCCCCTGGTTTTGTGCGTTTCTGTGCTATTCGCCGTTGTATGCCCCGCAGTGAAGTTAGTATTAGCCCCGCTCGCCACGCCAGTTTAGGGTTGGATTGTTATTGTCAAGTGACCTCTCCGATTCGTCGATATGCTGATTTAGTGGCTCATTTTCAAATTAAGGCGCATCTTCGCGACGAGGAACTTCCCTTTAGTAAAACAGACCTGACCACCCTAATTCCCAGTGTGACGACGGCAGCCCAGGAAGCAACGCTCTTGGAACGACAAACCAATCGCTACTGGAGTTTGGAGTATTTGCATCAGCATTCCCAGCAAGTCTGGCCCGCCATCGTCTTGCGATGGTTGCGCGAGCATGAAAACTTAGCCCTGATTTTACTGGAAGATCTGGGGTTAGAACTGGCCATCCGTCTTGACCACCCTGTCACCCTGGGGGATCATATCGATGTTAAAGTTGCGTCTGTAAATCCTCGACTAGACCGAATTCAGTTACAGGAATGTTTTACGGCTGAGTCAGACTCCGTCCCGTCCGCCTCAGTTCAAGAGGGGTAGTTCATATCCGGCATCCGACTCCGCTCAGCCCGCATAGATTGACTTCTCGCTTTGGCTTCAGCAGCACTGGACTTCAGCGCTTGTAGGCGAGTTTCGTAGCGCTTGCGATTGCGTCGACTTGGGGATTGCTCAATTAGAATTTTTAAGGCACTTCCCAAGCTCTTATAGGCATTAGGAAGGGTATAACCAAAGCGGGTTGCTAGAGCGATCGCTTTTTGATCCGCAGTCGTAATGTCATCAACGCTCTTCTGAGAATTATTGCGCTGATAGAGTCGCCAACCTGACACCCCACATAGGGCCAAGGCCAACATCAGCAGTAATCCGTCTTGCACCCACAATTCGCCCACCGCTCCACCTAAGCCAATCGCTAGGGCAGCCATTTCCCAACCGTCCCGGGGAATGGTGTCATTTTGAATCCGGGCAACTTGGTGCCAAAACAATAAGTTGCGCTGATCTTTGGCAAACTGCTCCCACTTCAGCAGGTCAATTTGAATTTCCACTTCATCTTGCCCCAGTTCTTCGCAGGTAATCAGGGAAGCATTCGTGGCGGTTGTGGCTTCTACGGTGACCCAGCTTTGCAGCTCAGGCGGCAAAAGCGTTCGCAAACGCCGCAGTTCACTCATTTCAGCCCGAGCAGAAGATGTTCCGTAGACCATGAATTCAAATATGGAAGGGTAAACAACAATAGTGAAGATCTATATATTAGGAGTATAACTGGCTTCTTTCCGTTCAGCCGCTCTACTCCAATTTTCAAAACGATATCGAATTGTTAGGTCAATCCAGACTTTTTTATCAAAAAAAGCATTTGCGGGTATAGTAATGAGTATCATTCTCATGCAGATTTCATGCTCAAGGTTCAACAACTCGCAGTCGATTACCGAGGCGTTCGGGGGTTAGACGGCATTAGCTTTCAAATTGAACCCGGTCAATTAGTGGGGCTTGTCGGTCCCAATGGTGCTGGCAAAAGCACCATGATGAAAGCGATGTTGGGGCTAGTGCCAACGGTTAGCGGTCAAATCAGCTACTGTACCTGCCCGTTATGCCATCAGCTAGAACGAGTGGCGTATGTGCCGCAGCGATCGCAAATTGATTGGGACTATCCAATCACAGTATGGAACGTAGTAATGATGGCCCGCACCCGCAAGCTAGGCTGGTTTCGGAGCCCAAGACGTGCAACCAAAGAAATTATTAACACTGCCCTCGATCAAGTCGGGATGTGGGAACTGCGCCACCGCCGTATTGGTGAGCTTTCCGGTGGACAGCAACAGCGGGTCTTTTTGGCCCGTGCCTTGGCCCAAGACGCAGATATCTTTCTGTTTGACGAGCCTTTTAACGGCGTTGATCAACCGACCGAGACGATCATGTTCAAGGTCTTTGCTGACCTCAAGGCCCAAGGCAAAATTCTCCTTGTCAGCAGCCATGACTGGGGCGAGTCCACATCGCAATTGGATCGCCTGCTGCTTCTCAACCGCCATTTAATTGCAGATGGCTTGCCTCATAAGGTGATGACCCCAGAAAATTTGCAGCAAGCCTACCGTAGCGTGCTAGGTCATTCACATTCCCATCAAAACGATCAGTCTTTCGTCTGTTAAGGATGTAAAGGCATCAAGTAGAGTATGTTTGACTGGTTTCTCGATCCTTTGGGCTACGAATTTATCCGTCATGCGTTAGCAGTTGGAATTTTAGTAGGCATCTTGTGCCCTGTCGTGGGGAGTTACCTGATTATTCAGCGGATGGCCTTATTAGGAGATGTGATTGCTCACTGTGTATTGCCAGGGCTTTCCATCGCTGCGTTTACAGGGATTGATGTGATGCTTGGGGCTTTTAGCTCTGGGATTGCGGGTGCTCTGTTTATTACTTGGATTCGGTCTCAGTCTCGGATTAAAGCGGATTCGGCAATGGCTCTGACGTTTTCTACGTTCTTTGCGCTGGGTATCACGCTACTCTCCACTCTCAAAAATAAATTTGACCTAGATAGTTTGCTGTTCGGCGATATTCTGGCCACCACGCCGCCGGATATTTTGCGAACGTTGGTGATCACGATAGTCATCCTGGCCATCGTTAAGTTGACCTATAAAGAACTCTTGCTATATACCTTTGACTCTACTGGCGCCCAGGCAATGGGATTGCCTGTTCAGGCTCTCTATGTAGGATTGATGGCGATGACAACCCTAACAATTATTGCCAGTATGCAAGCAGTGGGGGTGGTGCTGGTGGTCGCACTACTGGTGGGTCCAGCGCTGTCTGCTTATTTGCTGGTGCGAGAGTTACACCACATGATGATATTGGGGTCAATTTTTGGTGCTCTTGTCAGTATTGCTGGGGTCTACTTCAGTTACTACACCGATTTGCCCTCTGGGCCATCCATCGTTTTGGTATCTTCAACCTTATTTATTCTGGTGTTGCTCTTCAGCCCCTCTCAAGGTATTTTGACTCGTCCTAAAATGATGGCCCAGATCAAGCATTTACTGGCTCCGAATCAGCTCAATCTTTAAGTTTTATGCTGGCTGATCAACTTCATTACCTACAGCGCTGATTGAGGATGGTTAGTACAATTGGAGGATGCAGCAAAAGACGGGCACTAACAAACCTGCCATACTTTTAGGGTGTGCGATAGGGACCATGAGCGTAGTATTTGGGTGCATTGTCCAAGCGAATATGGAGCCAGTAGACTCCTAAACCGGAGGTGCTGATCCACAACGGAGCAGTACGATAATCACCAGATAATGGAAAACCATCACCTACCATTCCTTGTACCGTATCACCTAGGGTTTTCCACAGATGATCAACCTGCTTGGCGGAGGCTTGACGAACAAAATTAGCCAAATGCGTATAGATTGGCAAAGGACCAAGGGCACAGGGCACAACCAGTAGAGCATCCCCCCCCAAGTTGGGAAAGACTCGAGTGGGAGCATTATCATTACCGTTCTCCAAATAAGTCGCAAAGGGTTGCGGGTTCGGCAATACCTTTGCCAACATCGGTGCTTGCACTAAAACGAACTCCCAGGGTTGATCAAAACTCGTAGGAGTTAGAGGTGGCGTTTCCCAGAAGAACGCAGTGTAGGGGCTGTCCCGCAAGATTTGGGTTGTTAAAGCCCGGAATTCTACATCTTTTTGCCAAAGAACAATCGTCTGATGCCAACTAATAATTTCACCGTCCAAAGTCACCACAATTCGCTGAGTTTTACCTTGATTGCAGATTTGACCATAAGCAACCAATCGGTCCTGGGTTGATCGGGCGATGGGCTCAAGAGAGTGAGGCATTGTCTCGTGGAAACAGAAAAGAATGAAAGTTTCAGAAAGTTTTGTTCTTGATGTTAGGCCCTTTTCGGCCAGAATATATCTAGAGCAGGAGGGAAAATAGGTATTTTCGCATAACTAGGGCAAACCCATAGCTAAAGCCTAGCACCGCTTTTCTGAGAGATTGCCTTCAAAAGTGATGCTAGGGTCAAAATGGGCTAATGCTCGTAGAGAAATTAGAGTAAGCCTTGGCCAAGGCTCCTGTAGTGGTTTTGAGATTGTTAGAATGCTAACAGTGGTCCAACTCAAGGTTTGGCATTTCTGCAATGTTGAACCAGCTTCGTATTCAATACTGCTTTGCCAAGCATCTGAAGTGGGTAAACTGATACTGACTATCCAGACGATCTTTTTGTATGGATATTAAAAAGCCTATTTATGCCACCTTCACGATGTAGGAAGCCAAGTAGCATATAAGTGAAGATTAATTGGACCAAAGAAGCGTTCATCGTGAAATTGATCTCGTTGAGAACTACAAGTTTCGTTAGTCTAGAGCCAGGGATTGTCATAGAAGTTTATTGTTTTAAGGGAAAACCGAGTCATGGGATTATTTGACCGCGTTAGTCGGGTTGTTCGATCAAACCTCAATGCAGTTGTTAGTTCTGCTGAAGATCCAGAAAAAATCCTGGAACAAACTGTCAACGATATGCGCGAAGACTTGGTGCAGTTTCGCCAAGCGGTCGCCCAGGCTATTGCAGCTCAGAAGCGACTAGAACAACAGTACAACCAAGCCCAGACTCAATCCTCCGAGTGGTATCGTCGGGCTCAGCTTGCCTTGCAAAAGGGTGATGAGAATCTAGCCCGCGAAGCCCTATCTCGCAAACAGTCTTATACAGAAACAGCGAATTCCCTAAAGACCCAGCTTGATCAGTCAACGAATCAGGTCGCAACGCTAAAGCGCAATATGCTAGCGCTAGAGAGCAAAATCTCTGAAGCGAAGACCAAAAAAGATATGCTCAAGGCTAGAGCCAAATCGGCTAAAGCCACGGAGCAATTGAATAAAGCCTTGGGCAACGTTGATATGACCGGGAATGTTGCCGCCTTTGAACGCATGGAAGAAAAAGTCATGCAAATGGAAGCCCAGTCTGAAGCAGTCGCTGAATTAGCAGGAGCTGAAGGGTCTTTAGAAGCACAGTTTGCCAGTTTAGAAGCGGGCAGTGATGTCGATGCCGAACTGGAAATGCTGAAAGCGGGTCTACAAACCGCTCTGCCAGCAGAGCCCACTGCTCAAGAAGCACTTCCTCCAGGTGAGACTACTCCTATGGATACGCCTCAACAGCAAACCCCAGTGGATGCTGAATTGGATGAGTTGCGGTCTAAGTTAGATCAAATTTAACAAGATCTCTAGGCTAAGCTAAGATTCAAGAGACTTTTTGCAGGGATGGATCAATATTCTGCACTGGATTTCTGGTCTTGACATGCTAGTAGAACCTTAATTCTCCCAAGGGCAGACGTTGAGCTTTGAAACGTGAGGTTAGGCAGGTTGACTAGTGCTAGAGCTATTTGTGCAAAACGTCTCATAAACCAATAGCTCGCAGCTCTTCGAATAGGAAGAATCTGCTTATCGTTGCGGATGAAATTTGCTGATCGCATCCAAAGATTCCCAGCCAATGTCTTCGCCGACATGGACCAGGCTAAACGCCAAGCCCAGGACGCGGGCCAATCTCTGATCGATTTATCCCTAGGGTCATCAGATCTACCTGTAGCACCCCCTATCTTAGAGACGATTAGCCGATCGCTCCAGGATCCATCCACCCATGGCTACTTACTGTTTCATGGCACTCGCTCGTTTCGGCAAGCCGTCGCAACCTGGTACAAAGATCGGTTTGGATTGTCGGTCGATCCAGAAACGGAAGTCTTGCCCCTCATTGGCTCCCAAGAAGGCACAGCCCATTTACCCCTGGCAATCCTCAATCCAGGGGATATTGCCCTACTCCAAGATCCGGGCTATCCCTCCCATGCAGGGGGGGTTTATCTGGCTGGCGGAGACATCTATGGAATGCCGTTGTTGGCTGAAAATCAATTCCTGCCAGTCTTAAGTGATATTCCGGCTGCTGTGCTCCAGAAAGCGCGGATGATGGTGTTAAGTTATCCGCACAATCCTACGACTGCGATCGCACCCCTCTCGTTCTTCCAAGAAGCTGTGCAATTTTGCCAGGAAAACGACTTGGTCCTCGTTCACGATTTTCCCTACGTCGATTTTGTGTTCTCTCACCAAAAGATGCCGTCGATCCTGCAGGCAGATCGAGATAGATGTTGTTCCATTGAATTTTTTACCTTCTCTAAGTCTTACAGTATGGGCGGCTTTCGGATTGGCTATGCTGTGGGCAATGCCGAACTGATCGCCAGCCTGCGAAAGATTAAAACCATTGTCGATTTCAATCAGTATCAAGGCATTTTAAGGGGGGCGATTACAGCTCTGACCACGGGTGATGCAGAGATTCAGACCATACTTGCGACTTTCCAAAAACGGCGAGATGTCTTTGTGAGTGCCATGAACAGCATCGGCTGGCCAGTGCAATCACCTAAGGCCACTATGTACATCTGGGCTGGCTTACCGGAACCTTGGCAGCAGCAATCAGTCCAATTTTGTAAGCAGTTGGTTCTGCAAACCGGTGTGGCAGCATCGCCAGGTGCTGGGTTTGGCCAAGCAGGAGAGGGGTATGTCCGTTTTGCCCTGGTGCAAGACCCCACCACCCTTACCACCGCCGTTGACCGAATCGCTTCCTTCCTGCATACTTGACCATGCTGATTAGGAAGTCTCTATCAACCTAATGAGTCAAACCGTGCTCTTCTGCAAATTTTGCCCGCATTCTAAGGAAATAAGCCGTTATGAGTTATTCCCGCCGTTTCCTCTCTGTTTTCTCCAGCGCCTTGATGTTTGTGGGTCTGAGTGGTCTGAGCTTACCCAGCAAAGCAGCCGAGAAAATCACCGTTAACTACGGTGCGTTTGGTCGCTCTATTGCTGTCTCTGACTTACGCCAATACCTGGAAACCGGAAAGCCACCCTCAAGATTGGCTTCTATCCTGAGTGTGGTCGGCCAACAAGAAAGGGAATCTTTACTAGCAGGTTTGAAATTTAAAGTTCCCCTCAATGTTGTGGTGATGGATAAGCTATTACGCTCGCCCCAAGGCGAGCAGCTTCTGACACAAGTCGCTGAAACCACCTCACTGCCAGGTGGAGAAGAAAAGCTTGCCCTTAGAAGTGCGCTGATTGTGGCAGCGTCTTCTAAAGACGGTGTGGGTCTGCTCAGTTTTCTAGAAGCCTATCCTTCTCAAACCTTAAGCATTGATATTCCTGCCGTCCAAAAACTTTTAAAGTCCAGCGATATGCTGGGCGGATTCATGGGTGGACAATTCCCTAGGGGTGATTCCGCAGCACCAGCCTCTCCGACCCCCGATGCTACAGATACTCCTCCAGCCAGCGAAACCATACCAGAGCCAGAAAACCCTTCTCCGGACGCAGCAGGTGAGGATACCACACCACCAACGCCTTCCCCAGATGCATCTGATGTGCCTACAACTGACTCTGAAGACACTCCCCTTGCAACACCTGAGGAGAATGCCCCCATAGAAGACTCTGAAAATCCTTCTACCAACCCCCAATAAGTGCTATCCCAAAGGAACAAAGCTTCCTATCACTCCATGAGCGGTAGTTATAGAATACTGGCAAATTTACTCTCTCTGCTGTTGAGTAGCACCTGGGGTGTGGCAGCGATCGCGAATCCAACTTGGCAATGGCGGCCGATTCAACCTGGCAAACGCAAAGGGATTAGTGGTTTGGCCTTAGTTAAAAAGCAGCAAGGGGTCTGTCAGTTTCTAGCCGTCCACGACAATAAAGGAGACTCTGATCAGCCGCGCTTGGCATTGCTGCAAGTGCCGACTCAAGGTCCTATTCAATATCAATCTCTTGCATGGCCTTCAGCACAATCACTTCCTGTTGATCTGGAAGCATTGACCGTGGTTCCTGACACTCAACGAACAGAGTATATGGCTGTTAGTAGTTTGGGACAAATCTATCATTTACGATTGGATCTTCAAACCACTACCTTGACCGTTTTGAGAACATTGCAGGTCCCTTCCCACTCTGAACTGACAAATATTGAAGGGTTTGCCCTCCACAATATCAATAGGCAACTGATTGCCGTTTGGGCACATCGTGGTGAGGATTCCGATCCTGCTGTGATCTTCTGGGGAAGAGTTAATCCAGAGAAATCTCAGATAGTGACCATTGGCTCCACTTCGCTTCAGGTTCCGTGGCCTCTGCATCAAGTTCGCCATGTTTCGGATCTAAAGATTGACTCCGGTGGATTACTTTACATCACCGCAGCGAGTGATCCTGGTGATCAAGGTCCGTTTCAGTCAGCAACCTATAGTTTGGGACAATTTCCCTTCTCTCGAATGCTCTCTAGTGCTTCAGAAGCACCTCAATTTCGGAATAGTTCTACCTTAGTACCGCTGTATCGGTTCAATTTTAATAAGGTTGAAGCCCTAGAACTGATCTCAGGCAAACAGGGCAGTATTATCTTTGCTTCTGACGATGAAACGTTTGGCTCAGCGCTAGCAGGGCAGTGCTACGCTGGGTCAAAATAAGTTAAATGATATATTCACAGACAGCGTCATCCATGAGTTTTGGGTAACGATGGTCTCTTTCCCCAACTCAACCCCTAAAGTTGCCATTTTACTTTCACTTTTCCGTCATCACTCTGGACTGAGACACTCACCGGAATATTACGGCCCTTCGCATCCTTGGCAGTGCAACTAAAGGTATCACCCGTATAAGCAATGATGTAACGAGTCTGACTGGTGCCGCATCTAGGCGTGGCCGTTAGATTGTCTTGATCTTGAAGACCCTCTTCAATCAAAGTCTCAACTTTATCGTAAGAAATTAAACCGTTAGTTGCATTCCAAGAGAACGCCCCCTCTTCATTCGTTTGGGTGATCACGGCTTCAATTGTTTTCCGATTGGTTGCAGTCACCGTGCAGTTGAATGTGCGCTTCACTTCTACCGGAACATTATTAGGGCAATCCACAGATCTCACGCGAATGCCAGTCTGTTCTGCAAATTGCTCCTTAACTGTGCTTTCGACCAGATTGGTATCTACGACTGGTCCGTTCGGATCTCTGTTTGCAGTGCCTGAATCTGAAGTATCTGCATCCGCACTGGAAAAATCTTCTGCAAGGGTTGGGGTAACGTCTCCTTCCTCGCTGTCAAGGGTAACGACGATGGATTGGGTACCGTCTTCCGTCTCTGCATCACATTCAACGGTTTTACCAACCTCAATCTTGATTGATCCAGGGCAAGAGACAGATTTGGCATCAATGCTTTCTTCCTGTTCCAACCATTTTTGCAGGTCAGTTTCAAGTTTGCCTGAATTGAGGGTGGATCCACAGGCCGATATCAGAGTTATGAGGCTAGCAGCGACAAACACTCGTAGATTTGATAGCAGCGTTCTATGCATTATTTTGCAAGAGTTCATCGGAATCGAATTGACAACAAAGACGATGTTAACTGAGATGCTCTTAAACTTGCACTTTATTTATTACGATAAAATAAAAATATCTTATATTTATTTAAGAATAGTGCAGATTGAGAACCCTTTCACGGGTTACGCTGCTTAGGTAGGCTGAATGCATGGTTACACGACAAAACTGAGCATATCGCTGTAAATAATCGCTTTACCACGATTGCCTCAGTATTTTTTAGAGTCATATCAAAAGGATACCAAAGTGGCCGAGTTGACGTTGGAGTGGGTAGAAAGCGGTCTCTCTCGCTCGGAGCAGATTCTACCGAATCAGCCCAGTAAAAATCCAGGTACGGTTAGGATTGGCCGAGATCCCCAACGATGTGATATTGTCCTGCCGGATAGCAGTGTCTCCGGGCTGCAAGCCGAAGTGTATTACCAGGCTGCGAGCCAATCATTTTATGTGCGATCGCTACGGCAAACAAACCCTCCCCTCGTCAACGGCCAACCTATCACCACGGGTGAAGTCTCATTAGGCCAGGGCAGCACCCTCACCTTGGGTCGAGTCGTACTCAATGCCAAAGTAAGTGCTATTCCCGGAGGTTTACCACCCACGGAAGTCAGTTCATCCGCAGCAGGGGTGCCGCCCACCACTGTTAGTTCTCCCTACTCTGGCAATGCAGCACCACTGTCATCCTCTCCTAGTCCTACCCCTTATTATCCGTCTCAGCCCTCAGATCAGCAGGGCCCCAAGGTTTGGGTTTGGGTGATTGCAGGTGTCTTGGTGATTGGAGGGGGGGCGCTAGCATGGCCCTACGTCAGCAATTTTTTAGGGTTGAGCAAGGAACCAGTTATCTCTACATCTAGCTCTGATCGATCCGATTCCAACCGGGATGGTTCCAACTCTGACTCCAATCAAGATCCGTCGCCAGGGTCACGAGGGGATGCTTTTGACGACAAAATGAGTGACCTAACGATCTATACCCATCCGTCAGGGTTGTTTAAGATTGAAATTCCGCGTAGTTGGGAACGCACAGATACGAGCAAAGACGGAGAAGTGGTCGTGCGCTGGGTCGATGAACAAACAGGCAGTGGTATCGTTGTTGATCTGTTTCAATCTCGACGGCAATTTAGCCAAGAAGAACTGGGCAATTTGGGACGAAAATTGATTTCTAATGCCTTCGGTAACCGTCCCAATTTTCGGGTTGGCGAACCCAAACGAAAGGAGAACGGTGGAGTGGAATTGAGCTGGGAGTTCTCTGCTGACAACGATCAAGTCTTAGGGGCAACCTTCACAGAACAGACTAAAAATACCGTGTCTGTGGTCAGTATCTATGTATTACGCTCAGACTTCAATCAGGTCAAGGACACGTTTAAGGCGATCCTGAGTAGCTATCAATTTGATCCCTCTGTAGAGATTCCCTAGATAGATATGTTGGGAGATGAGCAGGGTTAGAGATGAGAAGAGACACTTCTCATGGGGCACCAACGGTTAGAGGCTGACTAGTTTTGCCGATTTCATCAAGCCAATGTTTTAAATTGTACTGGTTTAGACGATAACTGAGGGGATGGGCAATCAGGCGAGCTGTACTTGCGTACAGACAGTCCAGTTCAATCAATCCGTTCTCTTTCAGGGTGCGACCTGTGGAAACTAAATCGACGATCGCTTCAGACATACCTGTAATGGGTCCTAACTCAACAGAGCCGTACAGGGGAATAATCTCAACGGGCAAATCAAGTTGACAGAAATAATCTTGGGCACAGTGAACAAACTTGGATGCGACTCGGCAGTTGGGAGGGAGTTCCATAGCTGAACGATAAGGACTTTGACTGGGAACTGCCACAGACATTCGACAATGACCAAAACCTAAATCAGCAATCTGAGCAATCTTCGGTTTCTTTTCTTGCAAAACATCAAACCCAACAATCCCTATCTGAGCCTGGCCATACTCGACATAGACAGGCACATCCTGCGCCCTTACCAATAAGCCCTGGGCAGTTCCCGAGGTATCCAAAATTTGGAGTTGGCGATTGGATGCGTCTAAGAACGCACTGAAATCTAAACCAATAGATTTCAGCAGACCAATACTATCTTTCAGTAATGCACCTTTCGGCAAGGCAACCGTGAGCATGAATATAATCTCAATGGAATAACGACTACAGCACTTTCGGTCGGGTCAATTACGCTAGCGATTCAATTGTGACAGAACCTTGAGCATTGACCCAAGCAATCTGAGCAATTCGTTGTTGGCGAGCGGTAGCCCGAATGCTATCCGGTGGTTTTTGGGATAGCTCGATCTCTACTCTAGTCAGTGGCAACTGGGGATCTTGCTGGCGGAGATGCTGAGCGTGCTCAAAGGTGGCTGCGATCGCAGCTGCTGATTCAGCCACTACTAACCAATGGGAAGCGGGTGTTTGCTTAGGTAATTGCCCCAAAGCTAACAATACCTGATGCAATTGCTCAACATTGAAGGAAAAACCAATCCCAGGTATCGCTTTGCCTTGAGGATGATAGAGGCCCAGCAATTTATCGTATCGCCCCCCCTGACCTAAAATTCGCTGTCCGGATTCTGCATCGCTAATAATCTCAAACACAATGCCCGTGTAGTAGTCAAAGGTTTGAATTAAGCTTAGATCTAAGGTCAAAGACGGTAGGGGTGCCAAGACCTCTACTAACGACTTGAGGTTATTCACAGCCTCATATTGGAAGGCATCCAAGGGCAATTGTGCTACTTTTTGCAAAACTTGGGCTGGCTCACCTCGCAAGTCTAATAAAAACAAGGCATGGTCTTTCAATTCTGGGCTCAGCGGTAAGTTAGCGATGCCCACCCGATCTAATTGGGCAATGGCCCGGCGAACAGTACTACGAAGTGCATCAGGAAACGGTTGCAACAGCGATCGCGTTAAATCTGCTTCCCCTAAAATTACATGCCAATGCTGAACCCCTACTGCTGCTAAGCAATCCGTCAGGAGTAATAAAATTTCTGCATCGGCAAGCAAACCTTTACTGCCCAGTAATTCTACTCCAGCTTGATAAAACTCATGCTGACCACTGATATGCGTTTGGTGTTGCCGAAAAACATTGGCGTTGTAGTAGAGTCGCTGGGGATGGGTAGCGCCTTCCATACGAGATACGGCTGCCCGGGCAATGGAAGCGGTTAGCTCGGGTCTTAACCCCAGTACACCCTCTTCTGTATCCCAAACTTGAATAACGGTTCGAGGTTCAACAGCCCCTCCAGCCACCAGTGTGTCTAATCGTTCTAAAGTGGGGGTAATAATGCGTTGATACCCCCAGCCCTGAAAAACCCGCTGCAAATGCTGCTCAATCCAGCATTTTTGGGCAACATCAAGGGGCAACAAATCTCGGGCACCAGCAGGGGGTTGATACATCATCAATACTACTTTTTACCGCCAAACAATCCAAATAAGCCCTTACGTTCAGAACGTTGTGGCGCTGCTTGCTTTGTAGAAGCCTTTGACCGCTTTTCTAACTTGTCAACTTTAGCCATGCCCTTGATCGCTTCGGCATCTCGGGGATCACTTTTCAATGCCTGTGAAAAATGCATTTTTGCCATCTTTAGAGATTCTTTTTTCAGATAAATGGAACCCATTAAACTATGGCATTGGCTGCTTTGTGGCTCAAGTTTTAGGGCATCTCGTAGTTCCACAATCGCTTCGTTCAAGCGGTTCTTAGCGATCAATTCCTGAGCCCGTCGGCAGTAATCATTCACAAATTGGGATGTTGGCGCTTCTGATGGTGGCGGCGATGCTTGTTCTGGACGGCGGCTGGGTGAAACAGCCGTATCTTTAGCTGATGAAGCAGCAGAACTAGTCTGAGCACCTTGAACAGGAGGTGAATTTGTCTGTTGAACTCCCTCGCTGCGAATCAAATAGGCTAAGTTCAACTCACTTAGCTGAGCAACAATATCCAGGACCCCTTCCAATCTATCAAATTGGTTTTGGGCTAATTGTTTAACCTGTTCTTTGTATAACTCTTCAAAATTATCGGCTGTCAGTAGGTTTTGAGCGCTCGCTGCTTGCAGAGAACTTGGGTCAACTTCTCGAGTCGCCCGTTGACCCACCAGGCGTAACAAGACTTTGTACTCTTCCAAATCTTTGTCTTGCGAAAGAACCTCATAAGCTGGATTGACCAACTTCGAGAGCATTCGACTAGCTTGAGCTTTGTCCATACTGGCTGGACAACTGTCGGGGTGCAAGCCGCGGGCAATTTTGAAGTATCGTTTGCGAATCTCACCTTTGGCAGCCCCAATCGTCAATCCCAGACAAGCATAGTGGTCTGGACAATCGAAAATAGCAATACCTTGCTTCATTTCAAGTGACATGTAGATGGTTCCGAAGTGAGTGATGTGCCGTAATCCCCTAGTGCCAGTTTAATCGGTTCGGAGCAATCCAGCATCTTATTTGATGGACCGGGGGGACAAATCTTACCAATCGCAGATGTTACTCACCTACTACAATCTCGGCCAATTCTTCAGAATTTTGCATAATTAAGGAAGCTTCCAGTCGTGATGTATTGGTTTGCATCTTGCCGGTTGATGTCTTATCCCCACCCTAATTCGAGTGACTTCTTCTTCCCAGTATTCCGACGATGCCATCCAATCTCGCAAAGCAGATCATTTGCGCATCTGTTTAGATGACAAAGTCCAGTGTAAAACGGTCACTACTGGCTTTGAACATTATCGGTTTCAGCATTGTTGCTTACCGGAACTAGCCCTCAGGGATGTTCAGGTCTCTACTTCATTCCTAGGTAAGTCTTTGGGGGCCCCTTTTCTGATCTCATCCATGACTGGAGGGACGGATCTCGCCAAAACGATTAACCAGCGTTTAGCTACCGTTGCTCAGCAGTTCAATATTGCAATGGGAGTAGGGTCGCAACGGGTCGCGGTGGAACATCCCCACGTCGCTGATACTTTTGCGGTGCGATCGCACGCCCCCGATATTCTCCTCTTTGCCAATCTGGGAGCCGTCCAACTCAACTATGGCTATAGCACAGATGCCTGTCGTCGCAGTATTGATTTACTAGAAGCCGATGCCTTGATTTTGCATCTCAATCCCCTACAGGAATGTATTCAAAGCCAAGGAGATACCAACTTTAAAGGACTTTTAAACCAAATAAAAGACCTCTGCCAAACCCTGCCAGTCCCCATCATTGTCAAGGAAGTCGGCAATGGCATCTCAGCTCCCCTCGCCCTTCGATTAATGGAAACAGGCGTGGCTGCGATTGATATAGCGGGTGCGGGTGGCACCTCTTGGGCCAAAGTGGAAGGAGAGAGAGCCGAAGATCTCCGCCAACGTCGCCTTGGCCAAACCTTTGCCGAGTGGGGTTTACCTACTGCTGACTGTGTAACTTCGATTCGAGCAGTTGCCCCCGATATTCCCTTGATTGCGTCCGGGGGACTCCGCAATGGACTAGATGCAGCCAAAGGATTAGCCTTAGGTGCAGATATCGTCGGGATGGCCTATCCCTTTTTGCAAGCTGCTCATGAATCAGAAGCTGCCCTATCTACCTTGATGGAGATGTTCATCGCTGAGCTAGAAACAGTTCTATTTTGTACTGGCAACGCCAACATTGCAGATCTAAGATCTTCACACTGTCTTTTACCAGCTTAAATTTGAAGCACGTTCTACATATGCCAATATTGAAAATTTGAAAGGCATTTTAGATGTTGCACACAATCTTGATAGTGTTGTCAGTATCTCAAGGGAAATAGCGCCAACCACCATGACTATGGCAGAGTCGAGACTATGCGTCGATGTCCTTGGCTCTACCACAGCACAAAGGAGTGAGTACAACTCGCTCCTAAAGTAGCTTTATATGATTGAGCTGTTTTGTAGCGAACTCAGCAGAGAGCAGAACTCAGGACACCTTAGCCGTCTCAGGAAACTCCAGTACATCGGCTACCTCGGCAGTACAATCAGCCCTTTGAGGCGCTTGATCCCCGACCATCAATTGCTGGGACTCACTTAAACCTTGGTGTAATCGCAGCCGATAACAAGGGATCGTATCTGACAGAATTGCACTAGCCATCATCCCCGTGTGAATTTCTAACTGAGCCTCAGGTAAAGACTCAAACATTAAACGCTGCCCTGGGAAAACAACCCGTTCAAAATACCAGTTGGGAATATTTGTAATCCGAGCAACTTGGATTTTGCTGGATGCGTTGACGTAGCAGCAGACCATTTGGTCTGAGTCGTTGGAAGGGAGGGGATCAATAACTTGTGACATAGTAACTCAATGAAAAAGGTGGATTTATAGACGTTTTTTTATTCGTATTTAACTCTAATTTAAGTTAGCATTCTTTGATCCCCAACTACTGTAAGCCTCGTTACTGAATCGATTAACCTATCAAAAAAATAGAAAAGTTTACTTTTTCTTTAGATTTCATCGTCGTTCACTGAGGATGGGATCAAACCGCATCCATTGTAGCTAAGACTGGAGAGAACGGCTGGTGAGCAACCACAATGGCGATCCGCACAGACACCCCTTCCAGCACAACTCAGTATTATGATTAAGGTATATAAATAAGGCATTGACTGCCATAAACCTGAACCTTCTCTCAAGGCGTGATGAACAATCCCCGCATTCTCTACATTCGCCTACCCTGCAATCCCATTTTTCCGATTGGCGTGGTTTACCTTGCCGATCATATTCACAAATGCTTGCCCCAAGTTGAGCAACGCATTTTTGACTTGGGTACAGTGCCACCGTTGGATTTCAAACTAGCCTTGGATCGATGTATTGATGAATTCCAGCCCAATATATTGGTTTTTTCTTGGCGGGATATTCAGATTTACGCTCCCGTAGGCGGTAGAGGCGGTAATCCACTTCAACATGCGTTCGAACTCTATTACGGCAAGACTCCTTGGATCAAGTTGAAAGGTGCGCTAGGTGGTCTGCGGGTTTTTGTCGCCTATTACGCAGAGTTATGGCGTAATGCTAGCCTGATCAAGCGAGGATTCCAACGAGCACAACGCTATTGTTCTCAACCACAGATGGTTGTAGGAGGAGGGGCGGTCAGCGTCTTCTATGAGCAGCTCGGTAAACAACTGCCTCCAGGCACCATCGTTTCCGTTGGAGAAGGAGAAGCTCTCCTGGAGAAATTGCTCAAAGGCCAAGAATTTCGGGATGAGCGCTGTTATGTGGTGGGTGAAGCATCACCGCGCGATCGCATGATTCATGAATGGCCCACCGAAATCGAGAAAACGGCCTGTGATTACCCCTACATTGCCAGTATCTGGCCTGACTTTGAATATTATTTTGAATCCCAAGACTTTTACGTTGGGGTACAAACCAAGCGAGGCTGTCCCCATAACTGCTGCTATTGCGTCTACACCGTCATCGAAGGCAAGCGAGTGCGGGTGAATCCAGCAGACGAAGTGGTGGCTGAGATGCAACAGCTCTATGATCGCGGCATTCGCAACTTCTGGTTCACAGATGCTCAATTTATTCCTGCTCGACGCTATATCCCTGATGCCATTGAACTGCTCCAGAAAATTATTGATGCGGGTCTGACCGATATTCACTGGGCCGCCTATATTCGCGCCGACAACCTCACCCCTGAGCTTTGTGATCTCATGGTAAAAACGGGGATGAACTATTTTGAGATTGGGATCACCAGTGGCTCTCAAGAACTCGTGCGCAAGATGCGGATGGGATATAACCTGCGAACTGTTCTCGAAAATTGTCGGGATCTTAAAGCAGCAGGATTTCAAGATTTGGTATCGGTCAATTATTCCTTTAACGTCATTGATGAACGACCGGAGACCATTTGCCAAACGATTGCCTATCATCGTGAATTAGAAAAAATCTTTGGTGCTGACAAAGTCGAACCGGCCATTTTCTTCATCGGTCTCCAACCTCACACCCATTTAGAAGAATATGCTTTTGAGAACGAGATTCTGAAGCCAGGGTACAATCCCATGAGCTTAATGCCTTGGACCGCTAAAAAACTCCTTTGGAATCCTGAACCAATGGGCTCAGTGTTTGGAGAAGTTTGTCTGCAAGCCTGGAAGCAAAATCCCAATGACTTTGGTCGTGAAGTTATGGACATTTTAGAAGAGCGCTTTGGTCGGGCCCCTTTGCATACAGCACTTACCGCTGCCATTGAACCTAAAACTCGATCGCTAGCAACCAGTCGAGTGGGATCCTGACTCTCCAGTCAGCACTAGCGGTACGCTGTCAGCACTGACCTAAAGCACTCTAGCTACCAAAAACCCCCACCCCTGTAGAAAGACTGAGGTGAGGGTAAATTAGCTTGACTTCTGTAATTGGGGTCAGAAGAAAATTACCATTTCTCAGCTACATACTCAGCCAAGTCCAGTACACGCTGGCTATAACCCCATTCATTGTCGTACCAAGCCACAACCTTAATCATATTGCCACCCATCGTCATGGTTAAGGACGCATCAACGATAGATGAGCAATCATGCCCCTTGAAGTCACTGGAAACTAAGGGCTCTTCATTAAAGGCAATAATCCCTTTCATGGAGCCTTCAGAGGCTTGCTTGAGCGCACTATTGACAGACTCTGCGATCGCAGGTTTCTCTGTTTGAGCCACAAAGTCGCAAACAGACACATTAGGCGTAGGAACGCGCAGCGCAATACCGTTTAGCTTGCCTTTCAATGCAGGAATAACCACTCCTACTGCCTTAGCAGCCCCCGTAGAGGTGGGGACAATATTGACTGCGGCTGCTCTGGCCCGACGAAGATCGCGGTGACTGGCATCCAGAATCCGTTGGTCACCTGTATAACTATGGGTTGTAGTCATCAAACCATGAACAATACCAAATTCTTCATGTAAGATTTTTGCGACCGGTGCTAAGCAATTGGTTGTACAACTAGCATTGCTCAAAATAGCTTCACTCGGATCATAGTTTTCGTGGTTGACACCCACGACATACATACCCACGCCGTCTTTACCAGGAGCGGTAATCAAGACTTTTTTAGCACCGGCTTCTAAATGCTTGCCAGCCCCTGATTTAGTGACAAATACTCCCGTTGATTCAATCACAAGATCGATATCCCAGTCGCGCCAAGGCAAATTAGCAGGATTTCGGTCAGAGACACACTTAATGACTTTGCCATTGGCAACAATCGTGTTGTCAACAGCTTTAATATCTGCATCTAAACGACCCAGCATAGAGTCATATCGCAACAGGTGGGCGTTTGTTTTAGGGTCTGAAGTATCATTCAACCCGACGATCTCAATATTACTGCTCGGCCTGAGAAGCCAGCACCGCATAAAATTGCGTCCAATTCTCCCAAACCCGTTGATCGCTACTCTAATCACTGCGTCTTATCCTTTGTTCAATTAATAATCTATAGTCAAGCCAGTAGTGACCCTCAATCATCATATCGTACCAGGCAGCCCTATTTTCTTACGACTTAATGCCTAGGTGATCTGAATTCCAAAACCATTTCGACATTGAATATTTCAAGATTATCAGGCTAGAGAGTCAATCTTCTTGAGGACATTCATCCCACAGAAGTGTGGTTTGTCGCAGACTGGTAAAATCCCCATTCCCTAGAATTAAATGATCTAGCAAGGGAATGCCAAGCAGCTGGGCTCCCGAGAGTAACTGTCGGGTCAATTCTAGATCTTCAGGGCTAGGGTCAGTGTTGCCTGACGGATGATTATGGGCCACAATCGCCCGAGTGGCCCCTTTGCGAATAATTTCACGAAAAATATCACGCGGATGCGCCAACGTCTCAGTCGCAGTCCCGATACTAACCACCTGAGTGCCTAATAATCGATGTTTAACATCTAAGAGGAGAACGGCAAATCGTTCTTGAGATTGCCACATTAGTTCCCCTGCTAACGCTGCTGCCGCTACGGCTGGATCGTCAACAACAGTCAGTTCCGGCGGGCGCGCTTGGCAAATTCTTTTCCCGAGTTCAATGGCCGCTAGAATGGTCGTGGCTTTGGCTGGACCTATCCCTGGAATGTCAGTCAGTTCCGCGGCATTCACATCTCGCAAAACCATTAACGGATCTTGTTGATGTTCACTAAAGCATTGCAGGATATGTTGACCCAAGCCTACGGCGGATAACTTGCCGGGTCCTTGCCCTGTCCCCAGCAAAATTGCTAAGAGTTCTGCATGAGTTAGATATTTGGCCCCATTTGCCATGAGGCGTTCCCGAGGACGATCGCTCTCGGGTAAATCCAAAATTCGTAAACTGTAGGTCATTGTTGCTAAATAGCGGGTTCTCTAAGCCGAAATAAGTAGATATCCAAACCTGCACTCATTTTTTTAGTACACCCACTTTTGCTGATGACTCAGACAGGGCAAGATCACGATGGCGGTCTATTCTATGGCCCCCCTGACAAGCTTGCAATTTGGTCAAGAGCTACAAGACATTATTTAGGTCCGCACAGATGTTGTGGAAGGCTAGTTGTGGATCGGCTGCGTGGGTAATCGGTCGCCCAATGACTAAATAGTTTGCTCCTGCTTGGATTGCTGCAGTAGGGGTTAGCGCCCTTTTTTGATCACCCGTTTGTGATCCTTGAGGACGGACACCAGGACAGACAATTAAAAAGTCGTCTCCGCAAACTTGGCGTAATTGAGCTGCTTCGTGGGGAGAACACACAATCCCATCTAGTCCTGAGTCTTGGGCCAGCAATCCCATTTGTAGGGCATACTCGGGGAGTTCTAAGGGAATTTTCAAATCTAAGGCTAGTTCACGCATCGACAGACTCGTCAGCACTGTAATTGCAACCAGTTTTGGTGGATGAGCATGGACGGCTTGGGCACCCTCTTGTAAGGCTTTATGGGCGGCAACCAAAGCCGGACGACCTGCTGTGGCATGGATGGTGAGTAAGTCTACGCCATAGGTCGCAGCGGCTCGACAAGCTCCGGCAACCGTATTGGGAATGTCGTGAAACTTCAGATCCAGGAAAATACGTTTTTGGCGCTGCTTTAAGTGCTCCAGGATACTGGGGCCAGCGCTGACAAAGAGTTCTAACCCCACTTTCCAAAACTGAACTTGAGGCATCTGATCGATCAGGGCGATCGCAGCAGACTCTGAAGGCACATCCAAAGGAACAATAATGCGCTGGGCAATCGATGAAGTCACAGCAAATAGATGACAGAGCGGTTGTGATCTACTTTACCGCTTAAGACATAGATCGAGGACGGCTGCTAGCCAATAGCTGATGCAGATTGACGACATTACCAATCACAGCAACGGCTGGCGCTTCAAATTGAGCAGCTTCCATTTGGGACAAAATAGTAGCTAGGGTGCCCAGAAGTTCTTCTTGCTCAGGACGAGTTCCCAAACGTATCAATGCAATAGGCGTATCGGCGTCTTTGCCTGCGGCTTGGAGTTCAGCCAAAATATAGGGCAAATTATGGACTCCCATATAGATGACGAGGGTTTCTGATGCCTCGGCCATCGCTCGCCAATTGACTGTGGGGCGGTATTTGTCTACGGGTTCATGGCCAGTCACAAACGTGACGGATGAACTGTAGTGGCGATGGGTAACGGGAATACCTGCGTAGGCAGGAGCAGCGATGCCAGCCGTAATCCCAGGAATAATTTCGACCGAGACACCAGCCTGAATTAAATCTGCCATCTCTTCACCCCCACGCCCAAAGACAAAGGGATCTCCGCCTTTTAGACGCACCACCACCGCATGAGATTGGGCTTTATTAATCAGTAATTGAGTCGTTTCAGCCTGTAATAGGGAATGATGGCCTCGGCGTTTCCCCACATGAATCTGTTCTGCCTGGACGCCAATCATACCTAGTATTTCTGGGCTAACGAGGGCATCATAGATGACCACATCTGCACATTCCAAAAGCGTTTTACCTTTGAGGGTGAGCAAGCCTGGATCGCCAGGTCCTGCACCGACTAAGTAAACTTTCCCAAGACAATCGGTGGGTGTCTGGCGGGAATTAACTATCATAGATATTCATGAGAAGGACAAAACAACACTCAGGTAAAGATTGAATCTTGGATTAAACGCACAACCTGAGGGCTGGGTTCTAGGGGTGAAGAAAAGGTTAAGTTAATGTGTTTGAAATCACATTTTAGCTGATCGACTTCTTGGGAAATGGTGTCTATGATACTGCCTGTAAACAGAAAATAAGGTTTGATCCTCACCCTGATGCCGGGTTGAGTTGCGATCGCGGTCACGGTTTGCCGCAGACTGGGCTGTACCGACCAATAAGCACAACTGGCTCCCAACTGATCAGCCAAATCCTCGACAGGTTGATTGCCACCTGGGTAGCGACTACCATGGGCTAGCAAAATCCACCGATCAACCTGAGTTTCAGGCATAGTATCGCGCAAAATATTGAGAAGACCGGGGTGGCTACCCAGGTGAGATCTCACCTCTATCTGAATTTGCTCATGCAGAAAATGACGGGCCGTAGCGACAACTTCTGGAATATCGATGTTAACGTGGGTTCCTGGCAGCAGGAATAGCGGCAGAATCACGAGCCGCTGAATATGCTGCTGCTGCAAGCGCTGACCCCAGTCACAGATTTGCTGTTTGAGGGGAACGGGACCAAATTCTAAGGTCCCCGTCCGTACCCATTGAGGATGACCCAATTGAGCTTGCAAGGATTGGGCAACTAAGTGTCCGAGTTGATGCAAGGAAGTTTGCGATCTCGGATCGCGACTCCCATGGGCAACTAGCAAATAGGCAGATCGAGGACTCACAACTCGCAAGACCTCCCAATCATTAAGTCATCGAAGATAGTAAAGGTAATGGCTCTGGAAAAACGGGTTTTTTATCTACGGTCTGACCATAACTCAAGACAATTTGCCGAAACTCTTCTCCTTCAATGGTCTCTCGCTCTAAGAGGACCTCGACCAGCCGATCCATTAGACTACGATTTTCTCGCAAAATTCGCCGTGCTTCTGCATAGCGATCCAGAGCGATCTCTCGCACCTTCTGATCAATCTGCACCGCGATATCTTGAGAATATTCTGCTCGTTTGCCCCAGTCTCCCCCTAAAAAGACGTCATCCCCGCTGTCTCCACTCTCTAAGGCCACATAACCTAAGTCAGACATACCGTACTGGGTAACCATCAGGCGGGCCAAATTCGCGACATTCTTGATATCACTGCTAGCACCAGAGGTGACTTCGGCATCACCGAATACTTCTACTTCTGCTGCCCGTCCACCCAGAGAAATTGTAATTTGATCTAAGATCCAAGCTCTCGTATAGAGCCCACTATCGACGCGCTCTTCATTATAAGTCGGCTGAGAGAATCCACCAATTCCCCCAGAACGGGGTAGGATGGTCACTTTATTAAGCGGATCAGCATCTTTCAGTAGCGTTTCCAGCAAAGCATGGCCTACCTCGTGATAGGCAATCAGCCATTTCTTTTTGCTTTCTAGACAGGGAGCCATCGTCAGACCAATAGTGATTCGATCAATGGCATCGTCTACTTCCAATTCGGTGATGGCATCTTTGCGTCGGCGAGCCGTTAGAATAGCAGCCTCGTTCAAAAGATTGGCCAAAGCTGCTCCAGAGAATCCTGGTGTACGGCGGGCAATGGCTTCCAAAGAGACTTGAGGAGCCATTTTCTTTTCGCGACTGTGTACCTCTAGAATTCCCAGCCGCCCTTTAAAAGTAGGTAAGTCAACCGTAACTTGGCGGTCGAATCGGCCGGGTCGGAGCAAAGCGGTATCGAGGATGTCTGGACGATTCGTCGCGGCAATAATAATAATCCCGGCATTGCCCTCAAACCCATCCATTTCTGTGAGCAACTGATTGAGGGTCTGTTCCCGCTCATCGTTGCCACCACCAATACCTGCACCCCGCTGTCGTCCCACCGCGTCGATCTCATCAATAAAGACTAAGCACGGGGCATTTTCCTTAGCTTTCTTGAACAAATCACGGACCCGAGATGCCCCTACCCCTACAAACATTTCCACAAACTCTGAACCAGAAAGACTGAAGAAAGGAACGCCAGCTTCGCCCGAAATCGCTTTGGCCAGTAGCGTTTTGCCAGTACCGGGAGGTCCAATCAATAAAACGCCTCGAGGAATCCGAGCCCCAACCGCCGTAAATCGCTCCGGTTGCTTGAGAAAGGTGACCACTTCTTGCAACTCTTCTTTGGCTTCTTCGATGCCCGCCACATCGACGAAAGTAATACCCGTCTCCGATTCCATCTGGAAGCGAGCCTTAGACTTACCAAAATTGAGAATTTGGCCCGGACCACTACTAGATCCAGCTGTACGCCGTAAAAATACCAAAAACAAAAATACAATGATGATGATAAAGAAAAATTGCGTCAAAATACCCAGCAAAGGGTTTTCACCCGGATCGGGAATCTGCTCAAAGTCAATTTTCTGATCTCTAAGCAGGCCATACAACTCAGGATTCTTATCAAACAAAAGCACTTCAGAAAATTCATCTTTTTCTGATTGATCCTTGAGTTTGAATTCCGCTAGTTTTTGCTGCTCTCGGATTTTGACGGTATCAATCCGACCTGCTTTTACATACTCAATAAATTTGCTATAGGGTACTTTTTCCTCTTTTGACTGAGCCAAAGCTGGCAGAGATTGAGAAAGTAAAACACCGACGACTAATGCAGTGAGCTGTCCAACCCATCTGCGCTGACCTAAATTTTGGTTCATACTGGCGTATTTTCTAGCATTCATAGGGGGGCACCGATGTGACCCAAACTTGGCATAAATATCATTCATTCTCTTTCAGCCTAGTTTACAAGTCTTTTAGTCAGCAACTCTTCATCCTTGTAGAGGAAATATTTTTGCTACATTTTTGATTTGCATTTTTGAAACGCCATGACCACAGAGCCTTACTAGGAAAGACTTTTAAGCTCTCATGATCACATTATCCATCGTCTAGATCCTATGACTTGAGTTCAGGGTGTTCCCTCGCTGGAAGAATGGGGAATTCTGAGTATACAGAGCCTGCTTTCGGGGTATGGGTTGCGTTCATTTGATACCGCTGACCTAGTCTAAGCAACTCTCAACGGAACTTGATATTAGGAGTTCAACCCATGAGTCACAAAGTTGTCCAACCCACAGAACTATTGGATGGGATTAGTGCGAACCAATTACGCCGCGAAATTACGGATGTAATGGCAGAAGGCGTCAAGACAATCCTCGTAGATTTGCAAGATGTCTCTTTTATGAATAGTTCGGCGATTGGCGCTTTAGTCGCAACCCTAAAGGCTGTGCGTGCAGGTGGCGGTGAAATGGTGCTTTGTTCACTCCATGATCAAGTTCGGATCATCTTCGAATTAACCAAGATGGACCAGATTTTCAAAATTTACGCAGATCGCCAAGAATTTGAGCAAAAATCTGCAGTCTCTGCTAGCTGATTTCTCCTTATTTTTCGGTGTCTAGCTTCATTAGAAGCATTCTTGGCGAACAACGATCCAATCCTCTGCAGTAGCTAAAACTGTTCTGAGGCATGCTGCTATCTTTACTTACCTACCATAAGTGTGAATATTCGAAAAGCCCTGCACATCCTGACTCGTCAATGGAGGATCAGAACCATTGCAGGCGTGCCTATTTCTGTTGATATTACCTGTTTGATATCGGTTCTAATCTGGTCAACATACCTGGTTCGCATGAGCCGAGCCTATAACCCTGATATCGGCAGCCCGATTGGCATGATTGTGGGGTTGGCGCTGCCCTGCTCGATTTTTATTCATGAGATCAGCCGGGCCTTAACGGCCAAGCACTATCAAATTCCTGTGCAAGGGGTTTATGTCCGCGGGATGGGGGCGATCGCAAAAGTAGATCAAGCCTTTGCCCATCCCCTGCAAATGTTGGAAGTTTATTTCGCCGGATCCTTAGTCAGCTTTATTCTTTACGCTGTTCTCAATCTCTTGGGGGCCTTGCCCCTCAATTTTGGGGGAGTTTTTATCGTCTCGCTGAACCACATCAAGGAATTCAACTTTGTCCTTGCCTTTTTCTCTCTCATTCCTTTAATTCCACTGAATGGGGGCTATATCTTTAAAGGACTCCGATGGGAGTGGACGCGCCAGCAAGATACCCTAGGCATTCAAGATGTGTATGGTGCTTATATTGCTGGCGGTATTGCCATTGTCTTAGGCATCATTTGGTATGGAAGCCAGCCTTTTTTAGGGATTTGGATGTTTTATTTAGGGATTGCCACCTGTCTTCGACATCTTCTCTTTGAGGGTGCGTTTCTACCCTTAGTCTCTGCTGTAAATGCGAATTCTCGCAGGCCCCTGACCCCTGTAGCAACTAGGGGTGCAAAAGTATCTTCTACTCGTTCTTCAGCCAGACCAACTCGAGCAACCCCTGCCAAACCGTCTATCCGACCTGTAGATTTTAGTTATTTGGATGCTGAATTTTTATCTATCACTCATCCAGACCAAAAATTTGAGCAGGGGATGGCAGCCAGCGTAGAGATGCGGCTGCAGCATGCGATCGCAACCTTCAATCACATTCTGGACACGGACCCACAAAATTTTGCAGCCTTACATAATCGGGGCAATGCCTATTTGCAGTTGGGACAAAAACAAGCCGCGCTCAGCGATTTTCAAGCAGCTCTCCATCTCCAAACCCATGCGCCTGAAATTTATCTGGGTAAAGGGAATGCTCATTTTGCCCTTGGAGATTTCCAGGGAGCAATCATGGAGTACTCCGAAGTCTTAAACCATGATCCAGGCGATGCTCGAGCCTACTTCAACCGGGCCAGTGCCCAAGTTCGCAATGGCAATCGTCAACATGCGATCGCAGACTACCAACAAGCCCACACCTTGTTCGCAGCCAAGGCTGACCAAACCCAGACCTGCAAGATCGACCGACGATTGCAAATTTTGACAGCGTAGTGGGTAACCCCTACGCCATTCACTTGCTTAAAGACCCTGCTCCAGTCAACAATAGGGAGGGATAGCCTGATGTTTGCGCATTAGACACCTCTCGGCAATGGAATTCCGATCTGGAGAGCAACGTGACCCAACAATTTGACTATGACCTGGTAATTATTGGCGCTGGCGTCGGCGGTCATGGTGCAGCCTTACATGCAGTCGAATGTGGTTTGAAGACAGCCATTATTGAAGCAGCTGACATGGGCGGCACTTGCGTCAATCGGGGCTGTATTCCCTCTAAAGCCTTACTAGCAGCCTCTGGGCGTGTGCGCGAGCTTCGCAATCAGCATCATCTCAACTCCCTCGGCATTCAACTGGGACAGGTCAACTTTGATCGTGGGCAGATTGCAGCTCATGCGGACAATCTCGTCGATACCCTGCGGGGCAATCTCACAAATAGTCTCACTCGCCTCAAGGTGGAGATTATTGAAGGTTGGGGGAAAGTGGTCGGCAATCAAAAAGTGGTTGTCAAATCGGATGCGGGCGAGCAAACCCTAACCGCTCGCGACATTATCATTGCCAGTGGGTCCGTGCCTTGGGTCCCCCCCGGTATTGAGATTGATGGCAAAACCGTTTTTACCAGTGATGATGCGATTAAGCTCTCCTGGCTACCCGATTGGGTGGCTATTATTGGCAGCGGCTATATTGGCTTAGAATTCTCTGATGTTTATACGGCCTTGGGGAGTGAAGTCACCATTATTGAGGCGTTAGATACCCTCATGCCTACCTTTGATCCTGATATTGCCAAGATTGCCAAGCGAGTTTTGATCGACCCTCGCGATATCGAAACCCATGCAGGACGGCTGGCAAAGAAAGTCACACCCGGTTCACCTGTCGTCATTGAACTGGCTGACATCAAAACTAAGGAAGTGGTGGAGGTGCTGGAAGTGGATGCTTGTCTGGTGGCAACAGGCCGCATCCCGGCCACCGATAACCTTGGTTTGGAGTCCGTGAGTGTAGACACAGATCGGCGCGGATTTATCCCCGTTAATGATCGGATGCAAGTGCTTAGCCAAGGCGAAATCATCCCGCACCTTTATGCCATTGGTGATGCCACAGGCAAAATGATGCTGGCCCATGCGGCATCGGCGCAGGGCATTGTAGTCGTGGAGAATATTTGCGATCGCCCCCGAGACGTCAACTATCGGAGTATTCCCGCCGCCGCCTTTACCCATCCTGAAATCAGTTTTGTCGGCCTCACCGAACCCCAAGCCAAGGAGTTAGCTGAGGCAGAAGGGTTCAAGATCAAAACTGTGCGGTCTTACTTCAAGGCCAATTCCAAAGCTTTAGCCGAAAGTGAAGCCGATGGTCTAGCCAAATTGATTTATCGCGAGGATACAGGCGAGATTCTCGGAGGCCACATCATTGGCATCCATGCAGCCGATCTAATTCACGAAGTTTCTAATGCTGTTGCCCAAGGTCAACCCGTCCAAAGTCTCTCCCAGCTGGTGCATACCCATCCCACCATCTCTGAAGTTTTGGACGAAGCCTTCAAACGAGCCGCTGTGGGATTCTTCCATTGATTGAGAGGGGAGCAGTAATGGGCAAGCGTTACTCGTTATAATTATTAGACTGTAGCTGCCGTTTCGTTCGCATGCAAATCCGTCGTCGCCCTCCCAGTGTGGCTATCAACATTCAAGAGCTACAATACCAGGTCAAAACGCCTGAACAGGAACCTCGCAATATCCTCGAAAAAATTGTCTGGTTCAAAGAAACAGAAGTTGAGCAAATGCGGGAGAAACTCTCTCTGTTGGAATTGCGCAAGCAAGTAGCCGACTGCGCACCGCCGCTACCGTTTGTCGACACTTTGAGATCGGGGAAAACACAGCCTGCCCTCATCGCTGAAGTCAAAAAGGCCTCCCCCAGTAAAGGCATCTTGCGCGAAGACTTTGATCCAGTCGCGATCGCTCAGGCTTACGAGGAAGCAGGAGCCTCTTGCCTGTCTGTACTGACCGATTCCAAATTTTTTCAAGGCAGCTTCGCCTATGTGCAGCAAATTCGGGCTGCCGTCGAAATTCCGCTCTTGTGCAAAGAATTCATTATTTATCCTTATCAGATTTATCTCGCCCGAGCCCGAGGTGCAGATGCTGTCTTATTAATTACAGCGATTCTGAGTGATCAAGATTTGACCTACTTTTTGAAAATAACCCAGTCTTTAGGGATGGCAGCTTTAGTAGAAGTTCATACCAGAGCTGAACTGGAGCGAGTGATGAATCTGTCTGGCATCGATCTGATCGGTATTAATAATCGTGATTTAGAAACGTTTACGGTAAACTTGCAAGTGACCTGTGATTTGCTAGCTCAACAGGGAACCACACTACGAGAGAACAATATATTAGTCGTCAGTGAGTCAGGGCTAAACACCCCCAAGGATATCAACCAAGTCAAACAAGCAGGAGCTGCTGCTGTCTTAATTGGAGAATCTTTAGTCAAAGGGCCACAGGATACAGACTCATCCCCTACTAGCAATGAGACAGAACGGATGCAAGCCAAAGTTGCATCTCTGTTTGTTTAAGGTTAGGTATCAGTTGATTCATGACGCTATCTGAGGTCATCTATGCTCATCGCGATCGCTGCTGGATAGTAGCACTTCATACTCTATAAATTTCACAGGTTGGTTATGGGGATAGTTCCTCTCCCTTCGCATATTCATTATGAGCTCTTGCTGCAAATCTTAGAACGACAGTAGCACTTCATACTCTATAAATTTCACAGGTTGGTTATGGGGATAGTTCCTCTCCCTTCGCATATTCATTATGAGCTCTTGCTGCAAATCTTAGAACGACAAACGTTGCCGTCTCTTAATCCTGCATCCAGTGAATATAGTCAGGCTCAACAAGTCGTTGTTTCATTGCGCAAAGCCCTCGCTCATCAAAAGATCCTAGAAGATCGATGTAGTTATTCTGATTGTAGAGTAGAGCACCGGTGGTCATTGAATGACCACCAGCCCCGTCCCTAAACCAGTCCCATATCTAAAACTGGATATCATACAGCCTAGAAACGCTCGATTTCTCTAAAAAAGCTGAATTTTTCGAAGGCTTTACAAGTCACCTGAACTTGTATTAGGTTAAATGTCAACTCATGGGGACCATACGTTGGCAGAGCAACTGGAGTTCGATTGGATCAATCAGGGTTCAAATGAGACGAAAAAGCAGTTCTCGTCTTCTTTGGCGTTGGCAGAAGAATCAGTAGCGACGATGCAGGAGTTATCAGCAATGCCTACTGAGCTTTCCTCTTCTTCCTTGGCGGATGCTACCTCTGCCTCCCTCTTGCCAGAGCACCCTGTCGAACCTGCAGCAGGTGAGAATGCTTTCCAACAACGGATTCAGTTACTTGAACAAGCTCTTGAGCAATGTCAGCGCTATATTGACGAATTGAAGTCGCAATTGATCGATCAAGCCTTTTTGGAAGAACAACTGGCTACCACAGAAGAGTTTTCCCATATCCAAAAGCAGGCGGTCGTGGCTCTTCAAACTCAGTTGGCGAACCGAGACCAATTACAAGAAGAGCTGACAACACTCAAACAATCAAAAAGTGATTTGAGTAACCGTTTGGCGGAGAAAGAGACAACTCTTCGCTTCAAGGAGGCAGAGCTTTCTAAACTCCGGGATCAAGTCACTGAGGAGCACGCAACGTTAAAGCGTCTCCGAGATCAAGTCGAACGGCTCACACTGCAAATTCAATCCTCCCAAAAGACAGCCGTTCATGAAACTCAGCAACGCATTATTGCACAAACAACTGCAGAACGACTGCGGACGCAATTGCGGGAATGCGAAGCCAGCATTCAAACCTTGGAGATGCAACTACAGCAGGCCAGGGAAAACCACACCAACCAGCAAGACATTATTACCTCCTTACAAAATTCTAATAAGTCAGACTCCCATAAGAATCAAGCCATTCAGAGCTTGAGTGCCAGCCTTTTAAAGGCTCAGAATAAGATTATCGAGCTAGAGACTCAGCTTTCTAATCAATCGATTATGCAAGCCCAGTTTCAGCATTCAAGCCAAGAATTTGCAGAACAAGCTCAGTCCTTGCAAAGTCGTTCAGAAGAATTAGAGCAGCAAGTTGCTGAGATGCAAGAACAAATTCTGCACCAAGCTCAACAGGCCAGTGAATACGAGACAGCCATACAACATTGGAAAGATCGCTCCTTTGCTGCAGAGCAGACAGTTGCCCAAATGAAACAAGTCCTAGAGCATCTGCTCGCCGATCGCAAGGGGCCGGAATTGCCGTTGCCCCCCAAGCTGAATGATGCCATCTTGGAGCTTTCCAAAACCTGTTTATCTGCAGAGTTAGACAATGTTTCTACATCCCGAAAAAATATTAAACTTGACTTGCCGGCCTTATTACATCAATGGCGAAACACTAAAGCTTGACTGCTATTTGCCCGTTTGTTTGATGATTTGGGACTTAGCATTGGCGATACGCACACCCATCAATTTCCCTCTGTCTTGGTCAAAGAAAAGATATGAGCATACCCCCTTCAGAATCGTCCTCACCCCTTCTGGCTTTAGTGTCACCAGCCGAGCCAGGCGTAGGCAATCCTGATCAGACTCAACGCCCGCCTTTGAAACTAGGCTTAATGGCCTCGGGAACGGGCAGTAATTTTGTGGCGATCGCAGATGCCATTGCGCAACATCGCTTAGCAGCCCAAATTCAACTGCTCATCTACAACAACCCAGGAGCAGCCGTTGCCGAGCGAGCGCAAGAGCGCCATATTCCCGCTCATTACTTAAATCACCGGGATTTCAGTCAGCGGGAAAAATTCGATCAACAAATCGTTAACCTACTGCAAGCAGCCGATGTCGAGTGGGTGGTCATGGTGGGCTGGATGCGTCGGATCACCCAGGTCTTGCTGGATGCGTTTCCTGATCAGATCATCAATATTCACCCCAGTCTATTGCCCAGCTTTCCAGGGATGCGAGCTATCGAGCAGGCCCTTGAACATCCTGTGAAAATATCGGGTTGTACGGTGCATATTGTCCGTTTGGAAGTAGATAGTGGACCTATCCTAGTTCAGGCTGCTGTTCCTGTCCATGCAGACGACACTCCTGATCGGTTGCACCATCGCATTCAGGTGCAAGAGCATCGAATTATTGTTCAAGCCATTGCTCAAATTGCCCAACAGAAATCTCTTCATTCTCTGTTAATGACTAAAAAATAAGGGAAACACGGTCTGAAAAACTGCTTATTTCGAGGTTGCCCATTCAATAAAGAGCCCCTCAGCAACTCTGATCGATTCACTCTGAAGATAGCTAGCTCTGCTTCTAATCATTAGAATGGAACTTAAGATGTGCATGAACTACGCCAATTTATGGAAGTACGGCTACAAAAGTTGTTGTCCCAGTGGGGCATTGCCTCCCGTCGTCAGGCAGAACAATTAATCGTAGCGGGCCAAGTACAACTCAACGGACAGATCGCTGAACTCGGCCAAAAAGCAGATCCAGTCCATGATCAGATTAGCCTGAATGGCCAAGTCCTCAAACCTATTGACTGTCCCCAACGTATCTATTTACTCCTGCACAAACCCACAGGTGTGATCTCGACATGCAAAGATCCCCAAAAAAGGTTGACGGTACTTGACTTGCTACCATCCACCTATCGCCAAGGGCAGGGATTACATCCAGTGGGCCGTTTAGACAGTGATTCCACTGGGGCCCTGTTGTTAACGAACGATGGCCAACTCACCTTCGCCCTGACTCATCCGCGTCACCATATTTCTAAAACCTATCAAGTCTGGCTAAAAGGCTGTCCCCCTCCGTCTGTATTAGCACAGTGGCGACAAGGGGTTTGGTTGGAGGATAAACAAACCTTACCCGCTCGCATTCAGATTCTTCAACCTTATCAAGATCGCACCAACTCTATCTGTCTAGAGGTTATTTTGCAAGAAGGGAGAAATCGCCAAATTCGCCGTGTAGCTGAGCAGTTAGGCTATCCTGTGCATCGTTTACATCGGACCCAAATTGGGACAATATCCTTGCGCTCGCCATCAGGTAAACTATTACCCCAGGGATGCTATCGGTCGCTAACTTCCACCGAGATAGATAGCCTACAGCATATGACCAAAGTTAGGAGCAGTATCAGCCCAGAAAGGAGTACCCCTTATGAAGCCACTCGAAGTTGAGCCAGATTTGGCCCAAAAATTGACTGAGATCGGTGCTCACTTACGCGAAGCTCGACATGCACAAGATACTTCTCTAGAAGAAATTTCTGCGAAAACGATGATTCCAGCACGCTTGTTGTCAGCCATTGAAGAAGGTCGGCTAGATAACCTCCCGGAAGCTATCTATACCCGGGGATTTATCCGCCGATTTGGGGATACTGTCGGCCTAAATGGTGCAAACCTTGCCGATGTGTTTTCTGGGAATTTGAGTCAAGAGCAGCTGCAACCTGAAGCGAAAAATAAGCAACGCCAGCCGCGCATGGGTGGAATCCGGGGAGGGCTGCGACCCGTGCATTTATATATGCTCTATATCGTTCTGATTTGCTCAGCAGGCTTAGGATTAGCCTATTTGACTAACCCCTCAGCCTTGACCACGGCTGGAGATTCACCCTCTAGCCCAGGGGAGATCGATGCATCATCCAAACCAGCACCATCTAAAAAGCAGCCTAAATCTGAAGACGCCACCGCCACTAAGCCAGTGGCTGATGCTTCTGTTGATCCTTCGACTGTTCGAGTCGACCTCACCATCAAGGAATCCTCTTGGCTGGAAATTGTTGTGGATGGAGAAATTAGCTACGAAGGTATTTTGTCTCCAGGTACAAACAAAACCGTTGTCGCTAAAGAACAGCTTGTCATTCGTGCTGGAAATGCCGGGGGTGTCATGCTAGCAGTCAACAAACAACCCGCCCAACTGATGGGACAGTCTGGTGCGATCGAGGAACTAAAATTGAAACCCAAAACGTTGTCAGGTCAGTCTACTTAGAAGTAGCAATCACCTGAAGGATGGGTCGTGGAGCATCTGCCACTGCATGGGAGCAAGAGGTAACCCTAAAAATAGGGGTAGATAGACAACAAAGCTCAACACACTAGCGAATATCAGCGTGATAGCGATCGCTTTCAGTACTTTTTGGGGGGTTTGTAACCAGCCGTCTACTAACCAAGCGATCGCCATGCCACTAAACAGGGATGCGGGCATGTAGTGATACAAAAAAGTACAACGGCTGACACTAACCCAGGGCAGAAAATTGGCTAGATAGTTAACACCTAAGTAAACGGGAACCCATAGCTGTTCGGCCCTAGTCCCTACAATCTGCTGAGGGTTGAGGGTAGGGGAAGTGAAACTGTACCAGATTTGCCGCCCCCCCCCAATCAATAGCAACAGAATGGCAAAGGTGCTGGACCACCATAATATTGGATTGCCGGTGGCAGAGACACTATAAACCCACTGCACGGCATCCTGGGGTAGGGGTGGGCCGATGATGGGCAAAGGTTCGACAGTACTCTGAGTGGTTTGGTACAAATAACTGATAGGTCTTAGTAAGAAGGGCCAGGTATACCAAGCGGAACAGTAGGGATGGACTTCAGCACCCCCTAGCTGATGATGATAGTTGAAAATTTCTCTGTGAACCTGCCAAAAGCCAAATTCAGGATTTTGAGTGAGATGGGGTATCCAAAGCACACTATAGGTAAAGAGTGCGATCGCAGGTAGATATACGAACATCTGTAACCAAGATAGCTTTGACAATCGCTGTAAAGATAACTGCTGTCCCTGAAATAGCAATTTAGCCGCCAAAACCTTAGCCACCATCCATACCAGGTAAAGCCCCAACAGAAAGCCCAAGCCATTCCATTTAACTGCAATTGTTGCCCCGAAACTAATCCCTGCTGCCGCTAACCAGAGATTTTGTCGCACACCTTTGTGGTTTAAGGCCACCAACACCAACCAGTGAGCCATCAACCCAAAAAACAGGATGTGGACATTCAACAGCGCATACCGAGACTCCACTAGCAATAGACCATCAATACTAGCCAAAGCTGCTGTGATCAAGGCAAAACTTGGGCGCTTGCAAAGTTGGTAGGCAATCCCTGCCAATACCAAAGGAATGGCTGACCCTACCAGAGCGTTGACCCAGCGAAATCCCCAGGTGTTGAACCCCTTAACAGCAATGCCGAACGCAATTAAATATTTGCCCAGGGGGGGATGAGTATCGAAAAACCGGGTTTGGGTTAGATAGTTATGACCAAACTTAGCAAAATAGACTTCATCAAACACGAGGGTATTAAAGCGGGCCAAGCCCCAAAATCGAAAGGCTAATGCTAATCCCCAAACGCCAACTAATCCCATCCCCAACCAGAGAGGAGGCTGACGTTGCTGGCGTCTCATCTAGGCCGCACTTTCCAAGGCAGCCGTCCGCAGGGCGATTCGCTGGGTTTGCTCACCTCGCTTCAACGTCAGCTCCAAGCTTTGCCCCACTTGCGTATTTTCGACAAAGGATTGCATGTCGTTAGCATTTTTAATCGCTTGGCCATCTACCGACACAATAACGTCACCCCAGCGCATCCCGGCCTGGGCAGCAGGTGTATCTGGGAACACCTTCATCACTAAGGCACCCTCAATTTCCGGGAGCAAGAAGGGAGAGTTGGGATCTTTATTGTTTGCCTGGGCTTGTTGGGGGGTCAAGGTCGTCATTTGCACGCCCACATAGGGATAGGCAATCTTTTCGCCTCGGACCAATTGGTCCTTAAGGCTTTTGGCTTTGTTGATAGGAATAGCAAACCCAATGCCCATAGCATCAGCCCGAATGGCCGTATTGATACCAATTACCTCGCCTGCATCACTAAGTAAGGGACCCCCGGAATTACCAGGATTGATAGCAGCATCCGTTTGTATAAAGTCCAGACGTTTGCCCGGAATACCTACCTCAGCACTAGTACGGTGCAAAGTGCTGATGATGCCAAGAGTCACTGTGTTATCTAAACCCACGGGGTTACCAACCGCAATCGCCCAGTCGCCGACTTGGGCCTGATCAGAATTACCTAAGGAAGCAACTGGCAAGGGTTCTGTCACACCTTTAAGTTTGACAACAGCTAAGTCAGAAACCTCATCCACCCCCCGGACATCACCCTCAAAAATGCGACCGTCTTTGAGGGTAACAGACACCGTATCGGCTTTACTGACCACATGAGCGTTGGTAAGGATAATGCCTGAATCATCAATAATGAAGCCCGAACCCTGGCCGCGCAAGCGATCTTCTCGAGGATTACGAGAATATCCATCCGGGCCAAAAAAGTCTCGAAGGAAGGGATCATCTAGGAAGGGATCAATAGCAGGACGGACCACAGTTCGTTCTGTATCAATTCTGACCACGGTCGATCCTACCTTTTGCACTGCTGCGGAAATAAAGTTATGGGGAGCAGCAGTCTCGGAATTCTCTGAGGTTGGCGTTGACAAAATTTTGGTGGCCGGGCTAGCAGGAGGAACGACTTCCGCATGGACAGGCGGTGACGTCCCTAAAGCGAAGCCCACAAACAGCACCAGGATCGCTCCCCGTTGGACTTGTCGCCAGGATATAGACGATTGGCTTTGGATCCATTGCCAAGGAGAAGACCCAACTCGAGAAAATATTAAGGGAAGCATATTCATGAATTTTTGCTGCTTTGCTACCACCGTCTACGCTATAACAAGTTTAATCGTTTCTAACTCAAACCTAATGGAATAGCAGTGGGATGACCCACACTTGCTACTTTGAATTATGAGCCAATCTCCGACTTCAAGCTCCACCTCTGAAGGAATACCATCCTCTTCACCCGCAACAGGTGAACCCAAATACGGGGAACGCCAAATCCAATCAGGAGATCTGATCACTTTTCCCAATCCCCGCGTGGGTCGTCGATATGATATTCACATTACCCTGCCCGAATTTACCTGTAAATGTCCTTTTTCGGGATATCCTGACTTTGCCACAATTTATCTCACCTATGTTCCTGATCAATACGTGGTAGAGCTGAAAGCTCTAAAGCTGTACATCAATAGCTACCGCGATCGCTATATTTCTCACGAAGAATCGGTCAATCAGATCCTGGATGATATTGTCGCTGCCTGCGATCCAATAGAGATGAGGGTCAAGGGTGATTTTTTACCGCGAGGGAATGTTCATACTGTCATCGAAGTACAGCATCAGAAGTAGGTGTCCTAGCAACAATCACTAACACGCACAAGCATTCGAGCTACATCCTCACCCCTAAAAAATTCAAATTTCATCTTCCAAGAATTGTGAGGAAGGCATAGCTCTAGTATTATGTAGCGAAGGAATATTTTGACGTTACAGAGTTGAGTTTTTCTACAAAAAGTTCCGACTCCTATCAAATTTCCCGACCAAAAAATAGGTTGGAAATAATGTGATGGCTAAAGACTCGAAATTCGATGGATCTCGCTTCTGGTGAATCACCAGTTGCTAACGAACAAGCAATTCATCACTACAGAGCGGCAATATATTGGCGCAAATTTCCCATAACTTCAATATTCATACCCTAGTAAGGAAAATTGAGTAAGACTATGGTGCAATCAAACGGAGAGGCGATCTTTGATATTACAGTCGACAGCAACGACATTACGACCTCAAGCTTTGCTGACAACTTGTTTCAGATTACCAATACTGGTAACAAGCAAATAGTTGCTGTTGACTTAGATATTACCAATGCCTTCCTGCCAGACAGTGTTTTTGATCCCTTCGGGTTAGCAGGTGACGAGGTATTCAAGGGACTCACCATCGACACTGCTGGTGATACAGGTGTAATCACACCTAGTAATGCGTCTTACATTGGTCTGGGGGGGAAAGCTGGGTTCGAAGGATTCCAGCTCGCCTTTGACGAGAGGTTTGAGGGTGGCTTCGAGACTGGAGAAACCTTAGGCTTTTCCGTTGACTTAGACCCAAATTCGATATCGGGTGCTTTGGTTGATGTACTCGAAGCAGGTTCCAACCCCGCCTTAAATGTTGGTGGTATTTCCGGTGCAGAGCTTATTGGTTCCAACTTTACAGTCACTTTCGCAGACGGCACTACCGCTACTAGCCAACTCCAGGGAGTTGATAATCAGGCAGGTGCACAAACCCTTGCTTCCCAAGATTCCCCTGATAGTTCAGTTCGTCTGCGGGTGAATGGTTTAGGTGAAGGTGACATCGGCACTTATGATGCCGATGGTCCCACAGTCAATATCAAGGGCCACAAGGGCCAAACAGCCCGAGTTGTCTTGATTAAGGGATCTATTCAGCCCGAAACCAATGAGTTTTTCAATGGTCCTGCCGATCAGCAAGCCATTGCCCCAATCTTGCAATCTCAGTTGGATGCATTGGCAACGGCAGACTTTCCTGCCAATGCTGCAGTCGAGTTCCAAACGGTTGATGCAGCCTTGACCGGAAAGCAGCAGAATATTTCTGACCAATTCGACTTTTCTAATGTTGCTGATTTTGATTTTGCAGGAGAGGACCAATTACCGCTGGGCTTTACCGCTAGCATTATTGATCCCAGCAATGATGATCTGCCCATTGGGCCAGTATCAGAGCCTATTTATCTCCAATTCGAAGAATCAGATAATTTGCCCGAGAATGGAGAGGCCGTTTTCAAGATTACGGTCGATAGTGACGATATTGCGAACTCAAGTTTTGCTGATGACTCATTTGAGATCACTAATACTGGCGGCAAGAAAATAGCTGCCATCGAATTCGAGATTAACAATGCACTTTTGCCAGACAGTGTTTTTGATCCCTTTGGGCTGGCAGGGGATGAGGTATTCAAAGGACTCGCTATCGACACTGCTGGTGGCACAGGTGTGATCGCCCCTAGTAATACGTCTTATCTGGGTACGGGAGGGCAAGCAGGTTTCGAAGGATTTCAGCTTGCTTTCAATGAAGAGGTTGAGGGTGGCTTCGAGACTGGAGAAACCTTAGGCTTTTCCGTTGACTTAGACCCAAATTCGATATCGGGTGCTTTGGTTGATGTACTCGAAGCAGGTTCCAACCCCGCCTTAAATGTTGGTGGTATTTCCGGTGCAGAGCTTATTGGTTCCAACTTTACAGTCACTTTCGCAGACGGCACTACCGCTACTAGCCAACTCCAGGGAGTTGATAATCAGGCAGGTGCACAAACCCTTGCTTCCCAAGATTCCCCTGATAGTTCAGTTCGTCTGCGGGTGAATGGTTTAGGTGAAGGTGACATCGGCACTTATGATGCCGATGGTCCCACAGTCAATATCAAGGGCCACAAGGGCCAAACAGCCCGAGTTGTCTTGATTAAGGGATCTATTCAGCCCGAAACCAATGAGTTTTTCAATGGTCCTGCCGATCAGCAAGCCATTGCCCCAGTCTTGCAATCTCAGTTGGATGCATTGGCAACGGCAGACTTTCCTGCCAATGCTGCGGTCGAGTTCCAAACGGTTGATGTGGCATTGACCGGAAAGCGGCAGAATATTTCTGACCAATTCGACTTTTCTAATGTTGCTGATTTTGATTTTGCAGGAGAGGACCAATTACCGCTGGGCTTTACCGCTAGCATTATTGATCCCAGCAATGATGATCTGCCCATTGGACCAGTATCAGAGCCTATTTATCTCCAATTCGAAGAGCCTAGTCATTCTGAGACCGTTCTCTATCGAATCAATGCGGGTGGCCCAGAAGTTGCAGCACTAGATGGTGATATTGCCTGGTCCGCAGATACACGCGCTAATAATAGCTCGTTGCTTACCGAGCCAGGCAGCAATAACATCGCTAGATTTCCTGCGTTAGAGCCTGGAGAAACTGTGTCTGACACCACGCCTAGTGCTGTTTTCGATACTGAACGTTGGGACAAGACTGGCGGGACTGAAATGGAATGGTCTTTTGATGTACCCGACGACGGTTTATATGGAGTCAACCTATCTATGGGAAATGGCTTTGAGGATACGAGTGCCCCTGGTGAGCGAGTCTTTGATGTGGCCATTGAAGGTACTGTACTTAAGAACCTTAATGACGTCGATTTGTCCAATCAGTTTGGTCATCAAGTTGGCGGTGTGATTAGCAATATAGTCTCGGTCACAGATGGAACCCTGAATATTGATTTCCTCCATGGCATTCAGAATCCACTAGTCAACGGTATTGAAGTTATCCAAATTCTTTAGAGTGGCCTGATCGGGCTGTTTATCAATTAACCCCAGACTTTGTTCAATCAAGAGCCATCGTTTTGGTTCAGGAGGGGATTGGGATCGCTGCTGTGGGGATAGATAACCCGAATTTGGGTTTCGGAATGTGGAGGCCATAGGTAATGCGATCGCAAGGTTGCCATTGCTCATCCGCTTTAGCAATTCGAAGTTGATCTTGGCGCTCCACCAGCAGTGGAATCACAGTTCCAGCCTTAATCAGTGCTTGTAAATGATCGCGCTGGCGCTTGAATTTAGGCTCATCTACATCCAATACCATATCCGTAATTTTGACCTCATTCTCATTCAGATAGTGGCTCCACTCTTTAATAGAGAGATGGTAGGAAAACGCCCGTTTAACCTCTGGACTAGCTAACTTTTCGGCGGGTTCAGCCACCTCAATTTCAGGGTCCTGATCAGGATAAACCGCCAGCACTCGTGGCGGATGAAATTCTTCCATCACCCGTTGGGCCAACACCGAATTGACTTCAGAATTACTAGTTGCCGTTAAGAACGTTCCCACCGCAGCCACCCCAATATTATTCAGAGCGTCCATATTTAGGGCACTGGTCCGATAAACAGTGAGATTTTCAGCTTTTGCCTGTTTGCAATATTCGGGATTGGCATCAACCATCAACACATCCTCTCCCCGGCTTTTAATCAGATGAGCAACGGTTCTACCAAAAGGATTACAGCCCACAATCATGGCCCCCCTTGCTTCATCAGAGCGCACTCGTAACCAGCCCGCAACCCAACGAGCGGTGAGTCCTTGCACACAGACCGTCAAGATAATCGTTAAAAAGACCAAGGCTTTAATGGCATCTCCCCCGTTAATGCCTTGTTTAGTGAGAGAAATTGCAAACAAAGAGGCCACTGAAGCTGCCACAATCCCTCTGGGAGCGACCCAAGACAAAAAGGCTTTTTGCCGCCAGTTGAGATCGCTCGACCACGTAGAAATCAAAATATTTAAAGGGCGAACAATCACAATCAGGGCCGCTACAGTCAAGATGCCGCCCCACCCTAAAGCAAAAATACTGGCAATGGATAAATCGGCAGATAAGAGGATAAACAACACCGAAATAGCCAAGATGCTGAGCTGGTTTTTAAATCGCAACAGCAGGCGTTCCTCTGGCAAATCAGCGATCTTAAGCATGATGCCCGCCGCCACTGCTGTCATCAATCCTGACTCACTGATCAATGCCTGCGATAGGCCAAATAGACCCCACAAACCCGCCAAAACCGACAAATTTTTCAGATCTTCTGATAAAAAGCGCGCGCGCTTTAAGAAAATCCCCAGCAACCAGCCACCCCCAATGCCGATAGCGCCGCCAATGCCTAAACGCAAAACGAGGCCAGTCACAATCGTGAACGGATCGGCATTGCCCTGCAAAACAATATTAAGCACCACAACCGCCAAGATGGCACCGACCGGATCGATTAAGACCCCTTCTCCTTCCAGAAGCGTTGAAACTTGTCGATCGGCATTCACTTGCTTTAAGAGGGGGGCAACCACAGTCGGTCCAGTTACCACCACTAAGGAAGCATACAGAAAAGCAATTTGCCAGGGAAATTCGCTGAGCCAGTGGGCTGCAAATCCACCCCCAAACAGCGTTACTAAAGCTCCAACCGTTACCAAATTGCGCAAGCTGGTAGAAACTTCTTCTACCTCCCGCAACTGCAAATTCAGTCCCCCTTCAAATAAGATTAAGGCTACGCAGAGGGATACCATAACCTCTAGACCGTTCCCCAACAGACTGGGATGTAAAACCCCCAATCCACTAGGTCCCATGGCAATTCCAAACAGGAGCAAAAATACAATACTGGGGACTTTGAGATAGTCAGCAATAACCTGAGCTGAAATCCCTGCAACAACAGTGATCACCATTAGCAGGGTAATTTCTAGGTTTCCTTCCATGTCCTATCGTCTCGGGGCCAATTGAGCCATGACCAGTTGGTGAATTGAAATTGAGCTTACTAATCTTAGCAAAATCGCTAAATTGCCTGGCCCACTATCTCAGTTGGGGAATGGGTCTAGCATAGAGGAAAATCTGAGTCAGTGGAAATACCTAAAAAAGTACGCGTAAAATCTCAATTACATCAAAGGAACTGGGTTAGAACTGAGCTGCTCAAATTGTTGCCAACAAAGATAAAGCGCTCTAGGAACATGAAAACAGCCCTTCCACTTACCTCCCTTTAGAGATAAATGGACTTGACCTGCACGATTAAGATAGCCATACCACTCTCCTTGAGCTGGGTCCGCAAAATGAGACCAACTATAATCATGTACCTTTCGGTACCACTGCCAGCAGTCTTGCCGCCCAGTCAAACGATAGCCCATGGAGAGGGCAACCAACGTTTCCAAATGGACCCACCACAGTTTTTGGTCCCATTCGAGTTGCTGAGGAGGATGTCCTTCCACATCCAAAAAGTAAAACAAGCCCTCATACTCTTGATCCCAACTGAAGGCCAAGATATTGAGGACCACCTCCACCGCCTTATGGATCAACGTCATATCACCACGACGCTGGCCGATATCCATCAAAAACCACATAGCTTCAATCCCATGACCGGGATTAATTAACCGACCCTCAAAACAATTTACATGAGAGCCATCTGGGGCGACGGCCTCATAGAGTAGACCCCGATCCGGGTCGAAAAAATCCGTCATCACTTCCTGTACTGTTTGCTCCAGAACCTGCTCCAGTTGGGCAGGATCTAGAAGGGGTTCCATCTCCAGAGATAAATTGGCTAAAATCATCGGCACTGCCAGAGACTTCAAAGGCCGGGTGCCAGGATAGAGTTTGTTGTATCGTCCTTTCGGATCCTTTTGCCGTTGCAGGACATTGGTATAGGCTTGCAGGGCAATAGCTTTCGCCCAGTCCTGCTGCGAGGCTACCGCAAATTGGCTAAAGGCCATAGCGGCAAAACAATCGGAGAAGATATTGTAGGGTTGCACCAAGGGCTCTCCTGCCTGGTTCAGGGCAAAATACCAGTTCCCTTCTGGATCTCGTCCCTTTGCTGCTAGGAAGTCAGCCCCGTGGCGGGCCATGTCCAACCATCCAGCTTCTGGTGACAGCTGGTTATACAACATGGAAAAGGTCCAGACTTGCCGATTCTGTAGCCAAATAAATTTATCTGTATCGTAGATCTGCCCCTGGGCATCTAAACAGGTAAAGTAGCCTCCTGCCTGCTGATCCAGTGAATGGGTTTGCCAAAATGGGAGGACATCGTTGAGCAGGGCATGTTTGTAGTGTAAGGCCAATTCCGCAAAGTTCAGGTTCATCCCCTCTCTCTATAGATTGTCTGGGTTGGCTTTGGTCGCCAGGAGTGCTGACCTATTGCTTCGGAAATAAGCAATTGAGACCTGATAGACATTTAGGACGTTATTGAATTTGAAGCAAATTCCGAGTCAGATCGGGGGACCCATTCGCCAAATCGTTGCGAATAGAAAGCCAGAATTTGTTCAAGTCGTTCCTGATCTGCTGCGTCTAAAGCTTGAGGATGACGAATTCGCAACCATCCGATTTGACTTAAGGCATAATCAAACTGTTTAGCATCTTGGGGAAGTAGATCGGTCTCTACTTGGTCAATTTGACGCAAATGAGCTGCAATTTCGCGGTAAACCGCTAGGGGCAAGCCGGGGCATTGGATATCGTATTCTCGATGGGTCACTGTAGTACCGAACCTAGATTGATCAGCAAAAAGACTATTGATCCCCTGGGGGGAGGGCGCAACAATTGACATCGTCAAGACACACCTTACCCCATTGCAAAGCCCAACGGACTAAGGCAACGCGGTTGTCTGTTCCCGTCTTTGTGAGGATATTGCTGATGTGATTGTCTACGGTCCGTTTACTAATGTCTAACCGCTGGGAAATTTCCTCATTCTTGAGTCCCGAGGCCACCAGTTCGATGACTTGCAATTCCCGCTCGGACAACGGATGATTCGTTTGCAGCTCGCCACTACTCATTCTTTGCTGTGTACCCCTGCATAAATACTCATTCGTACATTCACATTGTAGGGATTTACCTGGCAATCTGCATGTTTGGAACACATTGTCATATTTGACACTGGCTGAGACAAGGATGTTAAGGGCACAGACGAGGGGATACGGCCACTTTGGCCAGCGGACATGCTCTAACTAACCATCGTTTGATCAATGGCAATGGGTGCGATCGCACTCAGTTCCAAGTCAGGATGATCACCATGAATTTGGTGTAGGTTCCATTCGTTTTTAAACAGTAAAACAGGGCGTCCCCAACTGTCCTTAACGGTGATTGCATTGAAAATCCGACCCACTGATTCCAGGGCTTTCCATCCATCTTTGACCCAGCGGGCGACGGAATAGGGGAGTAGCTCCAACCGAGTCTCCACACCATATTCGCTTTGCAATCGAAACTGCACTACCTCAAATTGCAGTTGACCGACGGCGGCCAAGATTGGATCTCGTTTAATTTCATCTTCCGAGTACATAATTTGGACTGCTCCTTCTTCCCGGAGTTCGGAAACTCCTTTCTGGAACTGCTTAAACTTAGAAGGATTTGGATTCTTGAGGTAGGCAAATAACTCCGGCGAGAAACAAGGAATTCCTTCGTAGGCTAGTTTTTTGCCTTGGAAAATAGTATCGCCAATGGCAAACACACCGGGGTTATTCAAACCAATGACGTCACCGGGATAGGCCTCTTCCAGAGACTGTCGGCCTTGGGCAAACAGCTTTTGAGGACGCGAAAGTCGAATGGTTTTGCCAGTACGAGCATGACTCACAGTCATATCCTTCTCGAATTTGCCAGAGCAAACCCGGATGAAAGCAACGCGATCGCGGTGTTTCGGATCCATGTTGGCTTGCAGCTTAAACACAAACCCAGAAAAATCTTCGTAGGTCGGCTCAATCGTCCCTTGGGTACTCATATAAGCCCCGGGCTTTAGAGCATAGTCTAGGAAGGCTTCTAGAAATAGCTCAACCCCAAAATTGGTCATGGCGCTCCCAAAAAAGATGGGGGTCATCTGGCCCGTGTGCACCTGTTCTAGATCAAGGGGAGATCCTAATTCCTCAATCAGCTCCAATTCATCCTTGAGCTGAAAGTAGAGATCCTGATCCAACAAACGCTCAATCTGAGGATCACCCAGATCGATTTGGGTATCGATGGCTTCACGTTTCCCATGCTCGCTCCGTTGAAATAGGTGGATCTGGCGACTACGGCGATCAAACACCCCTTGGAACCGATCTCCCATACCAATCGGCCAATTGACCGCATAAGTTTGTAACCCCAACTCTTGCTCAATTTCATCCAAGAGTTCCAAGGGCTCGCGACCCGGACGGTCTAGCTTGTTAATGAAAGTGAAGATAGGCAGCGATCTCAACTTGCACACTTCAAACAACTTGCGAGTCTGAGGCTCTAGACCTTTGGCGGCATCTACCAGCATCACCGCATTGTCTGCTGCTGCCAATGTGCGATAGGTATCTTCACTAAAGTCTTGGTGGCCCGGCGTATCTAATAAATTTATCTGACAATTTTGATAGGCAAATTGCAACACCGTCGAGGTAATGGAAATGCCCCGCTGTTGCTCCATCTCCATCCAATCCGATGTGGCATGGCGCTGTGCTCGCCTTGCCTTAACTGCACCTGCTTCATGAATCGCCCCTCCATAAAGCAGCAATTTCTCCGTCAACGTGGTTTTACCCGCATCGGGGTGCGAAATAATCGCAAAGTTGCGTCGAGACTCTACAGCCTCGGCCAACTCGGTTTGCAGTTCTGTAGACATGCGGATAACCAGATTGAGGTATATTCAGACACCTTATTATAAGGGGCCTTTTCATCTCAGCGCAGATAGGACAATCAACTCAAACCCCAGTAGTACTGACTTAATATCTCAATCGCTCGTTCGAGTCTCAAGCTTGGATTAAAGCCTTCGAATTAGACTGGGATTCAAACATGGGTAGAGAATGGAGTTTTTGTTGTTGCTCCAAGGGCAACGTCGCAGCAGCTTTCTGCACTAAAGCCAAAAGTTCCTGGTGATGAAACGGTTTCCCTAAACAGGCCATTCCGCCAGAAAGTCGAGTTCGAATCAGATCCCCCATACCTCGTTTGGGAGCCATGATAATCACGGGTAATTCTCTCAAAGATTCGCGCTGACGAACCATACGACAGAGCTGATAACCATCCAAATGGGGCAGTTCTGCATCTACAAGAGCTAAGACAGGCGGGCGCTTCAGCAAGGCAGGCAATGCCCGAATAGAATCACTCAAACGCATGACATCATAGCCCGATGGCTCCAAAACTTGAGTGATATAGTGCTGAGTCAGCTTGTTGTGATTAATACACGCAATTCGGGGACGGGTTAATACCTCACCCATATGGTAAGGATGCATTCCTAAAGCCCCTAATTTGACCAAAGGATGCAGAGAAATAGCCAGATCACCCACTTTAAGTCCGAGGGTATGGGCCAATTGGTATAAACACTGATCTTGTCCCAGAGCGTGGGTTAAGCGCTCTAGATGGGGCAGTCCGTCGCTCACATAATCAGCATATTCAACGAACTTGTCCCAATCTGCAATGTAGGGTCGCGAAAACGGAGATTGAATTTCCCCACTCAAGAGTGTCCATTGATTGATGGACTGCTCAATGGGCAAGAGTAAATCCCATAAGGAGCTGCAAAGGGAAATGGGGTCAACTTGGGCATCCACCTCCAATTGATACTGGGCAGAAGAAATAGCTAGCGCCTGAATCAGTGCCTCTTGGGTCACTGTTGTGAGCAGCTCCCTAAACTGATCATGAGTAATGTAATCAGACTGCCAAAGCTGACACAGGAAAGCGTAGTCGGACACTGTACCTTGCGGATAAGACCCCTTAAATTGAGGCAAACAACGCTGCAGCAAATAGGCAAGACGTTCTTGGTTCCCCACAATGCTGTCTGCAAAGTTGATCTGGCCTTGGCTAAAGGCAATCCGCCACCCAATGGACAGATCATTTGCATCTCGAATCACGACTCGCCCCGATGGGTATGAATGAATCAAGTCCCGTAAGGTTTCGATGGCGGGCTTTTTTGCACCAGTGTCTAAAACAATCATGGCTTCTTGTCTACTTAGATAAAGGCAACTTGCTAGAAGCATCTTTCATTCCCCCCGAGATCATGCCTTGCTTTAGATCGAAAACAAGTCAAAGATGCGGCTATAGCTAAACAACCATACTTAAAAGCATGACTGTAGCGATAACGTTTTCGGTCTTGCGGACTTCCTCAAAATCTTTAAGTTAGAGTCCTAGATATAGTAAGCCCCAAATTGACCTCAGTGTTACCACTGATCATACTTCAAAGTTAAAAATGACTCAGGGAAACACCCCGCAAAAACAGCTACAACAATTACGATGTAAGAATCATAAGATACCTAAGAAATGTTTAACTAATGCTTTGCAAGAGCAAAGATGAAAGTTCTCCTCTTCCCCTAGCATCGCCACGAGAACACGGTCTATAGAGACATACATCGTTAATTAACGCGTGATTAAGCGTCAGCAGTGATCAATAGTAATAGGGATTATCGGGCTCTGGGATGGGTTTTAGAGAAGCTGCTTGAATCACCAGGCGGCGTTGACCATCAAAGGCCTCTGTGATCATTTCTCCTTGTATCGCTAGCCAAGTATCGGCGGCATAAGCTGTGCGACTCTGATTTAATTTGACTGGCAAACCAACGGGATAGGCGTCAGCAGCACAACAGCTAATAACAAAGCGGGTCACAGTAATATAGTTGTCTGCTAAATCTTTTGGGTAAACAACAAAGCCATCCACATTGACCTTTTGTCCTCCGTAGGCATCGGGTTCGGGATACACATCAAGGGTTCGAATCCACTCCAACAGAGTCCGATTTTCCGGTTTGCTATTGGTTCGAAACACTTGAGGGCGAGCGCGGGTCACCATGGTTGTATCCTGTAAGCCCCGTTGGATAGCAGTTTGACTAGTGAAGGGACGAGGGGTAACAATTAATCCAATCAAGGCAGCCCCTAGCATGATGCCACTCATCACAGTGGGGGACAGTAAAGAAAAGTGCTGGGAGCGAGGTCTAATTTGTCGTCGCCAGAGTTTGAGGGCTTGGAGAAAAGACAACATCAGCAGAAAACAACCCGCTGCCATGGTAAGTCCATAGTAATTGGGGTGGATCAGTAACCCTAGCTTGCCAGAATGCCAGTATTGAACAATTAAAAGCCCCCATAGAAAGAGGGCCAGAGTGACTAACCCATCCCCTAAGTAAGACCGGTAGTTTGGACGTAAACGCTTTTTAATCATGTGCCAATTAGGGGGTTCATATCTAACTAATCCAAAGATTAATACTGAGGGTGAACAACACAGTCAGTTGTAAGACCATTGCAAAAATATAGAAGACGGCCCGGGGTTTAAACACCATTAATAGTAAACCCAAACTTTTAAGGTCAAACATGGGGCCAAAGACTAAAAAGGCAAGCAAGGCACCGCTCGTAAATGTCGAGGCAAAGGATAACGCGAAAAAAGCATCCACCGTGGAACAGATAGAAATGATGCCGCCTAAACTCACCATCGCTAGCACAGAGGTTACGGGTCCTTGGCCAATCGACAGAATGATATTCCGAGGGACAGTAACTTGAATGATCGTGGCGATCAGGCTGCCCAAGACTAGGATACCCCCCATCTCTCGCAGTTCTTGAACCGTGTTGTCCAGTAGTAAGGGGAGGCGATCTCTAATAGATTTGCGTTTAGTTGGGGCGATCGCCAAGACGGCATCTAAATTAGCTGTCTCCAAAGGAATAGGGTTACCCGGTTGATCCAAGAAGTAGTTGCCAGGTCTGAGAAGGTTTGAGCTAGGAATGGAGACAGAAGACTGTAGAACTGGAGAGGCAGGCATTAATACAGTGATATTAGGCTGCAAAAAGGGTTTGAGGTCTGTTTGCCAACTAAAAACCCAGCCGACAAGGGTGGCAATCAAAAAGGAAAACACCACTCGCAAAATCACAATTTCAGGTTGATCGGGAAATGCAGTCCAAGTCGCCCAAATCACAACAGGATTGATCGTGGGTGCAGCTAGCAAAAAACCAATGGCTACAGAGGGGGAAGCCCCTTGAATCAGCAGCCGTCGGGCCACAGGCACATTTCCACATTCACAAACTGGGAATAAAAACCCAAATAGACTACCTGACAGAGCCCCCAGCAAAGGATTTCTAGGGAACAAGGCAATTAACCGCCGCTCATTCACAAAGAGCAGCAAAACCCCTGAAACTAGCACCCCAAAGATCAAAAATGGCATGGCCTCAACCATGAGACTTAGAAATAGCGTTAATCCACTACCAAATTGGGACATTGAGTGTGTTCCTAAACCGCTTAAGTATCAAATTTAATCTAGTGCAAGTGAGCAAAAAATTGAGAATTGAAGTAACAGAGGACGACTGAACTTAGTAGCCGCAGCTCCTATCAGTCTCTACCCTAAAGGATGTTGGCATCGGTCGTCTCTCTAGTCATGATCAGGTTTAGGCAAAAAGCTATTGGCTAGTCGCTCCATTTGATTGCCGTCAGGCGAACAGTAGGGGAGATCTACCCTTATCTCATTCAATTGGGAAAGTCTCACCTTTAAGTCTCGGGAAGTTTGATATATTTTAGGTTAGGCAAATTGCTATGACAGTGTGGATAAATCATCTGATGAATAAACAGTTTACTTATCTACAACAATGGGCATGAGCCCCTATGCACTTGTGCTGCCTGAGAAATTTGCCCATAAGCAAATGATCTGCTCAACCCCAATTACAGCTATTAGGGATCTGTAAGTGATGGATGTTCCCTCGCGTAATCTCATAGGAGGAACTATGACTTGGATTACTCAAAATACATATGGCTTCAAGCAAAGCATCCTGGATCAGTTCGAACAGCTCGATGCTGATATCAGAGATCTGAATGACCATGTTTCTCGTCAAGGTCAACGATTAGAGCTTCTATCCTCTAATCTCATGATGGGTTTGTTTATTGTGTCTGTATCAGCCAGTCTGCTGCTACTCACCCGCCATGCCTTAGAGCTTTGGTTGGTTTATCATCCGACGGGTGCGCTCCTCTAATATTGAAGTGCCTCTTTAGTTTGAGTTAGCCTACAACGCTTGCCAACCCACTATCTGTCAATGCCTTAGTGACTAAGGCATTGACAGATAGGCTCTCTCATTGTTTTTGTAAAATCCAATAGATTCAAGTCCAATGGCCACCGACCATCTACGTTGAGATGAGTCGGGATTTTTATGCTGAATCTCTTGAGCCAACTATGAAAGCTAGACTAAAACTGATATTTTCACAAAGCCCAGATCAGCAGATGAGGTTGCTTTGAGCGATAGCTTCCAATTTGAGTGTCATCAAGAGTGCTCACAAACTCAAGCCCGCGTTGGCACATTTCATACACCCCACGGCCCTGTGGATACCCCTCGATTTATGCCGGTTGGCACCTTAGCCAACGTCAAAACGCTGACGCCTGATCAGCTGCAAGCGACAGGAGCACAGATGATTCTGGCTAACACCTATCATCTGCACTTGCAACCGGGAGAGCATATTGTTGAGCAGGCAGGGGGGCTACATACCTTCATGCATTGGTCTGGACCGATCTTGACCGATTCGGGGGGATTTCAAGTATTTAGCCTCAGTGAAATGCGATCTATTGCGGAGGAGGGAGTGTCCTTTCGCTCTCCCCGAGATGGTCAAATGATTCATTTATCCCCCGAAACATCAATGGCGATTCAGAATGCATTAGGTGCTGATGTGATCATGGCATTTGATGAATGTCCGCCCTATCCTGCCAGTCGTGAGGCGATCGTAGCAGCGACTGAACGCACCCATCGCTGGTTGGCTCGTTGTGTTCAGACGCACCAACGTCGCGATCAGGCATTGTTTGGAATCATCCAGGGAGGGACCTTTACCGACCTCAGACAAGCGGCTGCGCGATCAGTCGTGGAGTTTGATCTACCGGGTTATGCCATCGGGGGCGTGAGTGTGGGAGAACCCCCAGAACTGATTGAGATGATTGTGAAAGCGACAACACCTTTGTTGCCAAACAATAAACCGCGCTATCTCATGGGGGTAGGCACTTACCGAGAAATGGTACAAGCGATCGCAGCTGGAATCGATTTGTTTGATTGCGTAATTCCGACTCGACTGGCTCGTCATGGCAACGCCTTAATAGGGGGAGAACGCTGGAATCTCAAGAACAATCGCTTTCGGGAAGATTTTACGCCGCTTGATCCAGCCTGCCCTTGTTATACCTGCCAACATTTCACACGGGCCTATGTGAGTCATTTGTTGCGATCGCGGGAGTTACTCGCCTATACTCTCTTGAGCATTCACAACATCACAGAACTCGTTCACTTCACCCAACGAATTCGAGATGCCATTTTGAACGATCGGTTTTGCCAAGATTTTAAGCAGTGGCTATCACCCACTTCCACCTCTAACTGATGCCAGCTCTCAACTTTATCTGGGCCATCAACGGCTAATAAAGCTATTCTCGTCTAAGGCTAGAAGATGATTGGCAAGATGCCGCAGTCTTAAGGGCAGACTCCTCGTATCAACCTGTACTTCCCTGGCTAAGGATTCATTTTTGGCACCGTGATTCATGTTAAAATATGTAGCGATTCGAAAAGCTGTGTTGGAAGGAATATTTATTCATGGAAGCAGTTCTGCTGTTGGCGAAACTACCTGAAGCCTTCTCCGTTTTTAGCCCTATTGTGGATGTTATGCCTGTTATTCCACTTTTCTTTTTGGCGCTTGCCTTTGTATGGCAGGCCGCGGTTGGTTTTAAGTAAGCAACTTGCATTTTAATAAGCCGTTTATTTAAAGATAAACCGTTAACAGGCCTTAGTTATAACTCAGCCGCAGGAAACATTCCTAACGCTGCTTAGGGAAGTAATTTTCTACTTCCCTTTTTTAGTCTCTATTTTTCAAAAGCGATTGGTTATCAGCTCTGTCTTAGGGTTATAAGGCAATCAAGGCAGGTAGGAGGTCAACCAATATTCGCTACTAGGGTAATAGGTCTTACCAATGATCCAACCTCCACTAAGAGTGCTGATTGACAAGACAACCATCAGTAAAAGTGTTAACCGTCGACTGAGTCCAGAAGACTGTAGTTCTAGGCGTGCCAAAGCTTGGGTTGCAAAAAGTACGACAATCAGGCCAAAGAGAGCGGAGGCGGCAACAGCCATCGTAATAATGCCACTGAGGATGAGCATAGACACGACCCCCTGTGGCCCCAGACGAAACATCCGTTTCGTAACTTTCTCACCCCAGAACAGCAAAATCATCAACATCAGGGCAGCAAACGAGGACCCTAGTACCAGGCCAATATGGTAGGCAGAAAGGTGCCATCCTAACAATCCATAGGCAATGCCCACGCACAGCAAGGAGAGCAGAGCAGCAATCATGGTATGACACTCCCGTGAACGCTAGCGGTCTTCATCTTGAATCATGCCTATAGTGTACTCACTAACATGGATAGGCGATCATCTGGATTGGATTTGTTGCAATTTCTGAGAAAGGGGCTGGATGGATACCGTCCCAATGCCATTCCACGCTACGCTCAACTAGAGTAGGCGTATCCCTGCCCATCATTAGTCACGTTGATTGAGTGAATAGGCCGTCATGGAAATTCATCCTTTGTCAGACCCACCCTCCTCCATAAATGCTGTCAATAGTGACTCATATCACCAACAGATGATGCAGCGTTGTCTACAGCTAGCTCGGCAGGCCGCTGGTTTTACCAGCCCGAACCCCCTCGTTGGGTGTGTACTGGTACGAGATGGGGAAGTTGTAGGTGAAGGATATCATCCTAAGGCAGGAGAGCCCCACGCCGAGGTGTTTGCGCTAAGGGCAGCCGGAGACAAAGCCCAAGGCGCGACTGCCTATGTCAGTCTAGAACCTTGTAATCACTTTGGTCGAACGCCACCTTGTTCAGAAGCATTAGTAAAAGCTGGGGTAGCGACAGTGGTCGTAGGTATGGTTGATCCAGATCCCCGAGTTTCAGGTCAGGGAATTGAGCGGTTACGAGCAGCAGGGATCAATGTTGTGGTAGGCGTAGAAGAAGCTAATTGTCAGCAACTCAATGAAGCATTTGTACATCGAGTGCTATACCAGCGTCCCTTTGGCATGCTCAAATACGCCATGACCCTAGATGGCAAGATTGCCACGGCTGCTGGCCATAGTGCCTGGATCACCAACGAGGTGGCCCGCACTCATGTCCATCGACTCAGAGCGACATGCGATGCGGTTATTGTGGGAGGAAATACGGTGCGGCGTGACAATCCCCACCTGACCACTCATGATCACGCTGACGCCAGTCGCCCCCCCCACACACCCTTGCGGGTAGTCCTGAGTCGAACCCTTGATTTGCCCAAAACGGCTCATCTTTGGCAAACAGAAGTTGCCCCCACGGTGGTGCTCACCCAAGGTCATCCTAACCCTACGGGACAGACTGATCTTGAACAACAAGGAGTAGAAGTGGTCAACTTAGAAAAGCTCACCCCGCAAACAGCCATGGCTTATTTAGGTCAGAAGGACTTGTTGTCCGTCCTATGGGAATGTGGAGGGACCCTATCTGCTCAAGCGATCGCAGATGGTTCTGTCCAAAAAATCCTCGCTTTTATTGCCCCAAAAATCGTAGGCGGTCAGGATGCCCCTTCTCCAGTAGGGGATTTAGGATTCGACAAAATGACACAGGCCCTCCAGCTAGAGCGAGTACGTTGGCACATCGTTGGCGAAGATTGTTTAGTAGAAGGATATCTACCAAAACAAACATCGAAAGAATAGTCTCTTAAAAGTTACACCCACCTGAGGATGCTCTTCTTCGACAAAGGATTGTGTGTCGAATAGCTTGAATCGCGCCCTCAAAACAATTATTATTCTTCAAAGAGACTATTTGTTTTGAATGGAGCATCTACAGTTTTGGAGAACTCTTATTCACTAAGAGTCGGGCTTACCCGCAACCGATTCAGAAAACTCATGAAATAAGCACATTTGAAATCTTAGTTCTTGACCGTGCAATCCAAATTAGTGTTTTGCCCATTTTGTTATGGCTGGCAAAACTTTTTTCAAAAAACAACGCCCGATAGAAATTTCATTATTTTGAAAGATATACAAATAACGAAACTAAAGTATCAAAAGGCTTATAACTTGATGCGATCTTTATTTTGCAAACAGATCCTTGACATCTCTGCCATAAAAATAATTTTTCCTTTTATATGTTTAATTGCATTATTTCACTCCTATTCTAAATACTCGTAGCGACACAAGAAAAATGAATAATACTAGTCGAGTTATTGATGTCATGATCGCAGGTGCTCAGAAATCAGGCACAACTTCTCTAGCTGATTATCTAGGTCAGCATCCACAAATTGCAACTCATAAACAGCTAGAAATGACATTCTTTGTCAACCATGAAGAATATCAACTTAGTTACCAAAATATCTTCAATAATTACTTTTCAGCTGACTCAATCAATACAGAAGTTGTCATGGGGAAAAGTGTGGGAATAATGTACTTTGAGACTGCGATGCAGCGACTCTATGAACATAATCCTGAGTGTAAAATTATTGTAATCCTTCGCGATCCAGTGCCTAGAGCTTACTCAGCTTATTGGTATATGCGACGTGTAGGCTACGAAACAGTTGATACCTTTGCCCAATCTCTCGAACTTGAGTCACATCGAAAAGCACAACAAGGATTGGAAAGCATCCATTGTCTTTACCGTGATAGAGGCATCTATCATCGCCAGATCAGAAATCTTCATGAACTCTTTGGCCCCAAAAATGTTTATATTCTATTATTAGAAGATCTAAAACTTAACAGACATTCTGTTTTTCCTAGTTTACTTTCATTCATTGGAGTTGATGAATCGTCCCCAATTGAGGCTAAAAGTAGAAGCAATCAAGCTAAGCTAGCAAAATCAGAGTTCTTGTCTAAAGCTCTAAAATCAGATGGAAGCGTTAAGTATCTCCTCAAGAAACTTTTCCCAAGCACTTATCTCCGCACTGCTCGCAACTATATTCAAAGGATGAATGAAGCTGCATTTGAAATTCCAGAAATGGAGCAATCAGTGAAATCGGAACTGACTGATTTTTTCCGACCTCACAATCGAGAACTCGAAAAAATCATAGACAGAACGCTCACACACTGGGGCACATAAAACGGTTCTAGCAAGATAAATTAAGTCTGCCAGTTTTATCTATTGCGCTTTCATTAAGTAACCACTGATACTCTTACTCTTAGCTTAAGACTGCAGCGGGCCATCACTATTGAGAAATCGGCCCTTTATAGCGTAGCTCGTTATCCCAGCATACTCACGATAGACAATAAGCGCTTTTTGCCGCTGAGGCATTGGTGGGAGTGGGCTTGGGTGGGGAATGACCTGAAATCCAAAATTACGGAATGTGAGTAGAGATCTAAGCATGTGGGGAAAGTCAGTGACTAAGATGATTCGATCAATGCCTTGAGGCTGCAGTAGCTTGGCAGTGAATTCTGCATTTTCGGCGGTGGTTTGGGAACAGTTTTCATTACCCAGGATTTCTGCTGGGATACCCCTTTTTCTCAGTCTTTTCACAATGTGACGCCCATCCCCACGACCACTCGCAAAAATCTGAGGAGCGCGCCCCTGCTGCCATAACTCAGTTGCCACATTGATTCGGTTTTCTCTGAGCGACTCTCCCCGGCCTAAAATGACAATGGCATCGGCTGTTGCACCTGAGTCATAAGGGATAGCTTGAACTAAGCTTGCGTTTGCAAGTGTTTCGAGGGGAGGTAAAGGAGCAAGAATGTAGAGTATCAATGCAGCAGCAATACTACCTCTAGCAAAAAAGCGCCAACGCTGTCTTCGGAGCCGTAAACTTAAGATCAGCAATGCCACCAAAAGCGTAATGATGAGGGCCGGATTTGTGACAAAGACTGCCAGCCAATCCTTTAAGAGTAGCCATTGACTGAGAGGACGATTGCAAAGTGCAGGATTCAGCATAACTAGCAAACGTTTTCAGTAAGAGTTGTAGTCTGTTATAGCAAATCTATTTTGGTCTCGCTGCTACCTCAAATACTTTCTCTTATGGTTTGTTGCTCTAATTGCTTTGAGGATATTGCTGGTTGGGTTGCAGGGATTAGAGTGGGATAACTACTTTAGTCCTAGAATTCGGATGTTCCTTGTGTGAGGATCTGTGAATGCTCTATAGTCCCAAGATTTATAGTTGTATTCGTCGGGCTGCACTGGCGTTGATCCCATAAGAGATCGGGCCTGATTTTTGCTACTAGGGGGCGATGACCCTATTGATGACCACACTGGTCAAAGAACATGGGTTAAGCAACAAGCACTGCATCACTAAGCCCGGATGCAGTACTTGTTGCCAATGGTATTCAGGTTAATTCTGATGGGAGGAAACCCACCTTACTGTCAGCAGTGGGGTTAATTGGGGAAGATAGCTTAGTGGCGAAAGATCTAAACTGTGGGGTGGGTTGAATTAACGCTTTCTTTAGGTAGGAACAACTTGCAAAATCAATGCTCGCTGATCAAAGATTTGAACTTCGCTCACTTTACTTAAATCTGAAATCACTCGCTTCAATAAGTCAGTGGCTCGGTCACGATGCTGATGCTCTCTCCCCCGCAGACGAACCTGAAATTTGACGCTATCTCCCTTTTCTAGCCATTGCAGAGCTCTATTGATTCTGACTCCATAGTCAGCTTCACCAACATTGGGTCGGAGTTTCACTTCTTTCAAAGAGGGTTTAGCTGAAGATTGCTTCTGGCGCTTCTTTTGCTCGTATCGATATTTACCGAAGTCCATGATCTTAGCAACTGGCGCGTCATCTCGGTCTGAGACGATGACTAAATCTAATTTAGCTTGCTTGGCAAGGTCAAGAGCCTCTTGGGTGTCGACTATCCCTTGCTTGGTGCCAGTCTGATCAATCAGAAGAACCTTGTCTGCCTGAATTTTATGGTTAATTAAGGGCTTCTTAAGAATAATGTCTACCTCTAGATAAACGGCGGGTTTAATCTCTACTTGATCATAACTTAGTCTTCTTGGCTCCTTCCTCTATCAAAAGGGTGGACCAAGCTTAAATGTCAATATCATACTGGATATTGATTCACAGTAGCTGCCTGTGGTTCTGGGGAAGAGAGGATCATCAATATATACTCTAGTGCTGAATTAAGTCAGGTTGTCTACATGATGATTATTGGAGAGCTAACTGGACAGATAATTTGCAAACGTGAGCAGATATACTTGAAAATTTCGAGTGGGATATCCCTATTTTACGTCTAATTCTAAGCCAAGGCTAATGGGCTTGTGAAAACTATTGATGATGGCAAAGATCTTAGATAAGACACCCCAAAAATCAGTTCAGATGCTCAAAAACTGCTGCACTTAATAAATTGTTACAGGATTAAATTTTAATCGACAACTATTTCAAGCAAATGTCTTCATCTATTTTATTCACAAAGTCTTAATTTTGCAAGATCCTTTCAGAGCAAGGATCTTGAGCTTTCTCAAGACTTAGAGACGCTGCCCAAAGATCTCGAAGATTTTTCTAAGTAACCTATTGATTACCGAAGAAAACCTGAAATCTAGAGAATCTAAAGGTTTTGTCGATCTATATTTGGCCAATAGACATTAGAATGTTCCATTAAAATGACGTGGTTGCAATCTTTTCAGCCAGTTAACCTGCAGTTATATTCTGGAGAAGCTTGATTCAGTTATCAATGCTTTCGCTCAGAATTAGCAGACTTGAATATTTTTTTGCTCACGCTTAATCGAACAATAGGAGTCAATCAATGAATAAAGGAGAACTCGTCGACGCTGTTGCTGATAAGGCAAGTGTCACGAAAAAGCAGGCAGATGCAGTTCTGACTGCAGCCTTGGAGGCCATTGTTGAGTCTGTCTCATCTGGAGAAAAAGTCACATTGGTGGGATTTGGCTCATTTGAACCTCGCGAACGCAAGGCTCGGGAAGGGCGGAATCCCAAAACCGGTGCAAAGATGAAAATCCCTGCCACTAAAGTTCCGGCTTTTTCTGCAGGTAAGCTGTTTAAGGAAAAAGTTGCCCCTAAGAAAAAATAATGTCACTCGTTGTCTAAATTCTGTATGAGGCGTAACTTTTGAGTCGCCCTCTACATGGGGGCAACCTGCGATGGGCTGCAGACTTAGCAGGTTGCTCTCCCAATGATATTCTCGATTTTTCAGCGAGTATCAACCCTCTAGGACCTCCTGAGTCTGCGATCGCAGCCATACAGTCCCATCTTCATACCCTCAAAACCTACCCTGATCCTAGTTATCAGTCTTTTTGTGAGGTTTTGAGCCATATTCATCAACTATCTTTAGACTGGTTCTTGCCAGGCAATGGATCAGCAGAATTACTAACTTGGGCTTGCCGCAACCTAGCGCAGCTCCCTTGGACTGGAATCTTAACGCCAGCCTTTGCAGATTATCAAAGGGCCCTGGGGGCATTTCAAGCTCAAGTTCATCCATTTGCTTTGGACACAAAAAGCGTTCAAAGGCTCCCACAAGGGGACTTAATGGATGCAGCGTTGCATCAAGCCAGCCAATCTGCCCAATCCACAACCTCTGGATTGCTACTCAATAATCCACATAATCCTACCGGACAGCTTCTTCGTATCTCGCAACTAGAGGAACTTCTAGAGCAATTTGCACTGGTGGTCGTGGATGAGGCATTCATGGACTTTGTGCCATCTCCCCATCGATTCAGTCTGATCTCCAGAGTGCCAGATTTTTCCAACTTAATTGTCTTGCGATCGCTAACTAAGTTTTACAGTTTGCCAGGATTACGATTGGGATATGCCGTGGGTCATCCTCAACGACTCCAACAATGGCAGCAGTGGCGTGATCCCTGGTCTGTAAATTCCCTAGCGATTGCTGCTGGGATAGCCGTTCTGCAGGATCATCCCTTTCAAGAACAAACCTTGAATTGGTTACCCGCCGCTCGTTCCCAACTTTTGACAGGTTTAGAAAATCTGGGGTTTTATCCGTGGCCGAGTACTGTCAACTTTTTGTTGGTGGCAACAGATGTTTCGGTCCCGTTACTGCAAGAACTGCTGTTACAACGCCACCGAATTTTGATCCGAGATTGTCTCAGTTTTCCAGAGTTAGGGGCATCATATTTTCGGGTAGCAGTCCGTACCCACGCAGATAACCAGCGGTTACTCACAGCTTTGGCAGAGTGCTTGCCAAGCTTATCTGTTTAGACGAGGATAGGTGAGGCATGATCGCCCTGGGTGCTGGCTATGGCTGTTGATTATGATTTGGTGGTGGTGGGCAATAATGCAACTGCTCGCTGGGCTGCGATCGCAGCTAAACAGCGCTTAGCCAGAGTTGCCTTGATTGCAGTTGCCCCAGAAGTTATCCCGAGTCACTGGCTTTTAAAGCAGTGGAGTCAAATCAGGCATCAGGTGGATCCGGTTTCTTTAGGTCCATGGGCTCAGGCCATGACGATGAATCTTCAAGCGGCTCGATCTCCTGCCCAGTTAGCCAGCCTCGGGATCGAGCAGATCGATGGGATTGCCCAGTTCAGCCAGAAGCCCCAACTGCAAGTGCAGGTTCAAAATCGAGTATTGCGATCGCGGCGCTATCTGCTCTCCCTAGATGCTGATTTAACCACCCCTGCGATTCCGGGTCTGTTGCCAGAAGATTGGCTTACCCCTACCGATCTGCTACAGCAACTCGATCAGTCCCCCCTTGCTCATCCCACCTTAGTCGTGGGTGATGGCCCCATTGCCACGATTTTGAGCCAGACACTGGCTCGCTTAGGGCACACAGTCAGTCTCTTGAGTAAAAATGCCCATATTTTGCCTTGGGAAGATGTAGAAGCGGCCTTTCGAGTACAGACTCACTTGGAAGCCGATGGAGTGCAAATATATTCTCATTGTCATATTCAGGAAGTGATCCAACAGTCTCACTCCCCCCATCAAGTTATGACGAACCTGGGAACTCTAACCGCTAGCTCTTTGATTTGGGCTGACGAACCGACTGCGGCCATGATTAACCCTAACCGAGTGGCTATAAAGCTTCGTCATAGTCCTCAAGGGTTATGGGTAACTCCTAAACTGCAAACGTCTCACGATCAAATTTATGCCTGTGGATCAGTGCTAGGAGGATATAGGTTGGCTGATATCGCTCAATACGAAGCGATGGTAGCCGTTAAAAATGCCCTATCGAGTCTGAAGCAGCCCGTAGAGTATCAAACAATACCCTGGTCTATTCGGACCCTCCCCGCCCTAGCCCGAGTTGGATTAACCGAAATCCAAGCTCAAAAAAACTCCAGGAAATTTCAAGTTTTGTACCAATACTTCAAAGACACTGAACTGGGTGTACTCCAAGATGAGACCAGTGGCTGGTGTAAGCTGATCGTCCAAAACGATGGACAGATTCTGGGAGCACATGTGGTGGGTACTGCAGCAGCCGAAATCATTCATTTGATCGCTGTAGCCATGCAACAGCGTTGCCCCATTACCGCATTAGCGGAGAGCGCCGCTTTTGGATCAAGCTACGGTAGTATTGTGGGTCAAGCGGCTCAACAATGGCACCACAAATGAGCTGAACTGTTCACAGACTCTAGTGTCTAGCTCCATCCCCATCAACCTCAGACCTTCTGAGATGCTTGTTCTAACTGTTCTCGCCCATGAGGAGCAGATAGGTTAGTAATATCGGGACCAGCCGGCACAATACCCCCAGGATTCAAGGGAAACAAGAACCCGTAATAACTTTGCTTAACTGCTTCGAGGTTACAGGTATCCGCCACACCAGGGAGCTGATATAAATCTTGCAAATAAGGGCCTAAATGCTGATAGTCTCGAATGCGGCGGCGATTGCACTTAAACAATCCGTAATAGGCCACATCAAATCGGAATAATGTCGGGAACAGCCTGACATCAGCTAGAGTAACGGCATCCCCGCAGAGATACCGACGCGTCGCCAAAGCAGCATCGATTTCATCTAAAATTTGGAATAATTCTTGACAAGCTTGGTCATAGGCAGCCTGAGTTTGAGCAAACCCACAACGATACACCCCATTGTTGACCGCCTGATAGATTTTGTCATTCCATTGATCAATCGTAGATCGTCGTTCCTCAGGGTAGAGATCTAGGTCTGGCCGTTGAGCAAAGTCATTAAAGGCAGTATTGAGCATGACAATGATCTCGGAACTTTCATTGTTCACAATTTTTTGGGTTTGAGTATCCCATAAAACTGGAACGGTACACCGACCTTCATATCTCGGTTGAGCTAAACGATAGAGATCGCCTAGGCTTTTACAGCCTTGGTGCTCAGACTCAAACACCCAGCCTCCTTCAGTGGCTGATGGCTGAACCACCACCACATCAATGACGTCTTGCAGTTCCTTCAAAGCACGAACCACTAGGGTCCGATGCGCCCAGGGACATCCCAATCCCACATATAGTCGGTACCGTTGGTTAGCAGGGGGAAAGGCAGAGGTGTTAGCAATCTCTTGTCTAAACTGGCTATCTGGACGAATATAAGTTCCCTTTTGACTCCGAGGAGCCATATTCGACATCATTAGATTCCACATTGTGGTCCAGACAAACTTACCAAGGCTAATGATGGTTTTAGGGGGAAGCGATTTACCCATTGAGCAGATCTCCTATGGTTGGACCGTTAGCAATTGGATATCGACTCGACTAGCACCTGTTGGTCAATCACACGATTGTCATGATTAACTAAGACCACTGTGGGTTGAAATCCTTCTAGTTCTTCGGTAGAGAGTTGGGCATAGGTCATCACAATGATGCGATCGCCACGAGTACCCAGACGAGCAGCAGCCCCATTCAACTCTACTGCCCCAGAATCTGCAGGAGCAGGAATAGCATACGTTACTAGACGCTCGCCATTATTCATATTTACCACTTGCACCTGCTCATAGGGCGCAATCCTAGCCGCTTCCAGCAAAGTCTGGTCAATGCTAATGCTACCCACATACTCGAGATTGGTTTCTGTCAATGTGCAGTGGTGGATCTTGGAAAACAAAAAAGTGCGCTGCATAGACCCTATTTTATCGTCAGTCTCTATAATCTGACTGTAGGCCAAATCACCGACCGCCGCCGACATATTCTTAAGATACGGAGCTGAGATTTGTATTCCAGGCTACAATCTACCCTAAGACTCAGGACTATGGGTTCTACCATACCCTTACTCAGTAGTGTGAGCCAGTTTGACCAAACCCTCTGGCAAGTTGAAAACTCGGTCCGACAAACCGGAGAGTGGGTCGAGTGGCAATGGCAGCGCTTAGGCAACTGGGTCTGGGGCAGCGAATCAGCAGGTATTAATGCCCCCACTTGGTGGGGCGATGTTCTTCTATGGCTAGCCCGCGGGCTAGCCATCTTGATGGTGCTCTGGCTACTACGAACCCTGTTTCAACAATTGCAAGGCTGGCGACGCTGGTTTACCAAGAAGATAGATCTAAGTGAGACGACTCAGCACCCTCTCAGCTTAGACATCATGAGTGTGCAAGATTGGCTGCAACAAGCGGCCCAAGCCCAAGTTCAAGGTAATTATGCCGCTGGTTGTCGAGCCTTCTACATGGCCCTCCTCCTCCGCTTAGAAGAAACAGAGTGGATTTATGGCGATCGCACCCATACGGACCAAGAATATTTACAGCGGCTGGAATCCCAATGGGCTTTGCAGGCTAGACCCACACCTCTACAAGCCACATGGCGGCAAATTTTTCAGGCCCACGAAGTTTCCTACTATGGGGCGCTCTCCATTGATGCTGAGACTTTTCAGGCCTGTCAGCAGGCCTACCAAACCTTAGACCAGGAGCTGGAGCAGCCTGCGGAGCCTCGCCCTCTGCCATGACCCAGGACATACAACCCCCACCTTCATCTGCGACCCGAATCGTCTCTCAAGCGGGTCCTAGACGTCTGTGTTTGTGGGCGATTCTAGCCGCGATCGCTCTACTGATTCTGCTGTTCATGAGTGCTCCTGATCTGCAAAATGGCTCAACCTACAGTCGCTCTGCCAAGGGGTATCGGTATTGGTACGACTACATGGCAGAGCAAGGCCACCCCATCCAGCGCTGGCAAAAACCCTATTCACAGCTCCAAGGGACAAACCAAACTCTGGTTCGGATTGCGGCTGACATTGATGAGCAAGCGCAAAATGATAGTTCGTCATGGGATGATTTTTCAGGCTGGATCAAGCAGGGCAACACGCTGATTCGTCTCACCTGGGATGGGCAAGTATCGGCTTCCCCATTTAGCAGTGATCTTACAAGTCAGGCTGGCCTCGTTCGCATCGAAACAACCCGACGCCATTCTCTACTATCCCGTCAAGACTTTGAGCTCCAAGATAGTTACGGCGGTGTTGTTTGGTCCGAGCCCCTGGGCCAAGGTCGGATCATCTCTGCAACCTATCCCTGGATCGGAGCCAACATTTACGCTGATCAGACCAGCAATTATCAGTTTCTGGAACAACTGGTTGCGACCACAGGCCCCCTTTGGATGGATGAACGCCTACATGGCCACCGCGAAAACGAGCAACAGGCAGACACAGCCGATCAGCGAGATCCAGAAAACCTGTGGCTGTATTTGGCCCAAACCCCAGTAGCAGCGGTTACCGTTCAGTTGGCTCTGCTAGTCATTCTGGCGATTTGGGGTCATAATCATCGATTTGGTTTGCCCTTACGGTTACCCCAAGAGTCCCGCGACAATAGCCAGCAATATATTCAAGCCTTGGCTGGCACTCTCAACAATGCCCATCAGCGCGAATTGGTTCTTACCCAACTTAGTCAGTATTTACGGCAAACCTTAGCCCATCGACTAGGGCTAAAGGGTGGATCAGCAGCCTCATTACCCACCGATGCAATCCTGGCAGCCCAGTGGTCGGTGGCCACTGGACGGAATGACCAAGAGTTAATAGAGTTGTTACAACAAGCGGGCCAACCGCCTCCCCGTACAGACCAAGCTTTACTAACTTGGGTCAGTAAAGCCGACGCTATTTTGCAGGATATCCCTTGAACCAATCTTTTCAACGACTGCAACAGCAACTCAGTCAAATTGTCATCGGTCAAGACAAGATCGTCAAAGGACTGTTGATTGCGCTGCTAGCCGAGGGACACGTAATCCTGGAAGGCGTTCCCGGGACTGCCAAGACCTTAATCGTCAAGTTGTTAGCAATCCTGATTGACGCCGATTTTCGACGAATTCAGCTCACCCCTGATGTCTTGCCAGCCGATATTCTGGGCACTAATATTTTTGACTTCAATAGCAAACGCTTCACTCTTAGTAAGGGACCGATCTTTACGCAAATTTTGCTAGCCGACGAAATTAATCGCACACCACCCAAGACACAAGCCGCTTTGCTAGAAGCGATGGAAGAGCGCCAAGTCACCCTAGATGGTCAGACCATTGCACTTTCTGAATTATTTTGGACCATTGCCACGCAAAATCCGTTGGAGTTTGAAGGGACCTATCCTTTGCCAGAAGCACAATTAGATCGATTTCTATTGAAATTGGTCGTCACCTATCCTGGCAAAGTCGCAGAACAGCAAATGCTTCAGAATATCCTCAGTGGATTTGAGCCCCGAGATCTCAAACAAATGTCCCTAGAACCCGCTGTGACGATTCAGCAGGTATTGGCAGCCCGGCAAACGGTGCGCCGCATCCGGGTTGAAAGTCCCGTTTTGGATTATTTACTAGAGCTAGTCATGGCCAGTCGCCAACAAACAGAGCTGATGTTGGGGGCGTCACCCCGAGCAGCGGTGGGCTGGCTGCGAGCAGCCCAAGCCCATGCTTGGCTTGCAGCCCGAGACTTTGTTACCCCAGATGATGTGAAAGCGATCGCTGCTCCTCTGCTGCAACATCGCCTGATTCTGAAGCCAGAAGCACAGTTGGACGGAGTATCTATCGACCAAGTCATTCAAACATTGCTCGCGCGAGTGCCGGTACCGCGATGACCCACACCACAGCGTCTGACTTTATTTCTCCCTTTCATCGGCAATCAGACTCAGCCGTTCCACCGTCACTACCCCATCCATCGCCCCCTCAAGCACCACGACCGACAGTCCCTCATTTATTGCCAACACCTCGCCTATATATGTTGTTGGGCGCTGGCGTGCTAATTCCACTAGTCATGGCTTGGGTGCCTGAAAATGGGGTGGAGATTGGCTGGGTAGTCATGGTGCTTTACGATTTAGTCGTTCTGATCGCGGCTGGGGTTGATTACCAGCGATCGCAGCGATGGCAAATTCAGGTCCAACGCCAGTGCGATGCTCGGCTGTCTATTGGCCGTGACAACTCCGTTCACTTGATTGTGACGATTGGTTCCGGTCCTACCAAAGTCAACACAACGCAGTTACGCCTAAAAGATAGCTATCCCCTCGACTTTCAAGCAGACCAAGACAGCCTGATTCTGCAAATCGCTCCTCATACCGAGACGGAGGTCACCTATCACGTTTTTCCATCCCGGCGGGGAGCCTTTGTCTGGCAAGGATTAGCATTGCGCTTGCTCAGTCCGCAACAACTCACTTGGCGAGCCTGGCAAATTCCAATTGAGACCCAAGTCGATGTCTATCCAGACTTGATCGGTTTGCGATTACTATCTATACGGTTAAGTTTGGAGTCGGCAGGTAGCTGGCGCCGACGTCAGCGAACTTTAGGCGGGACTGAATTTTCGGAATTGCAGGCCTATAACTCAGGAGATGATCTGCGTCTGATTGATTGGAAAGCGACGGCGCGTCGGGGTCATCCCTTGGTTCGTGTCTGTGAACCGGAACGCGACCAACCTTTATTAATCTTGCTAGATCGAGGACGCCTGATGACGGCCCAAGTCGCTGGACTAAAGCGATTCGATTGGGCCTTAAATGCCACGTTGTCACTGGCAATGGCGGGTTTGCGCCGTGGGGATCGAGTTGGAGTTTGCGTTTTCGATCATGACATTCATACCTGGATTCCCCCTCAGTCCGGGAACGCCTATTTATCACAGATTCTTGCACAGGTTTATAATCTGGAGCCAGTGATCGCAGAATCAGATTATGTAGCAGTGGCCAGTCAAGTTCTGAGCCGATATACTCGACGAGCACTGGTGGTATTGCTGACAGATATTGTGGATGCGATCGCCTCTAGCGAACTCCTGATCGCCATGGCCCGCCTATCTCCCCGCTTTTTGCCCTTCTGCGTCGCTCTCGGCGATCCTCTTGTTGACGCTCAAGCTTATCAATCCCTGGCCTTGAATCAAGACACTCAAGCAGAACAAGTTCAGCAGTTATACGAGCAAGCAGTTGCTCTAGATTTGATTCATCAAAGATCAGTGGTGTTCGCACAACTCCGACGACAAGGCGTTTTAGTCTTAGATGCTCCTGCACCCGATATCAGTGAGCAATTAGTGGATCGATATCTCTTGCTTAAGGCCCGCAATCGTTTGTAAAATACAGGGCCGAACTATCCAAATCTCTTACCCGTGTCCTCCGAATCTGACAATCAATCTAACAATCAAGTAGAAATGATGACCGCTTATGCCAACGGTCGGGCAGCCTTTGAGCATGGTCGCTATCGAGAATCCGTTGAGTGGTTCGTAAAAGCGATCGCTTTGGTGAATCGGAACTCTCAGATAGGAGGAGAGATGCAAATGTGGTTGGTCTCAGCCTATGAAGCCGTAGGTCAATCACAGGAGGCAATCACGCTTTGTCGTCAACTCCAACACCATGCCCATTGGGAGACCCGTCAGCAAAGTAAACGCCTCCTTTATATTTTAGAAGCGCCCAAACTCCAGAAAAAGACAGAATGGCTGACTCAAATTCCAGATCTGAGCACTGTTAGCGAACCAGATCAGAGGGATCGTTTAGTTGTGGGCAACTTTACAAGATCGGTCCCTAAAACCAAAACCGATCCAGATCCCATCGATTTAAGCCAAGTGGATACGAAAGAAAGCAATCTTGTCTGGGTCGCTTTAGTTGGGCTTCTAGTGGTATTGGGTGGGTTGGTTTGGCTAGGATGAGCAGCCCAAGTTTTCCAAGAAAAGAGGGGGCTACTGATGAGCAGTCACCCAAATCATACATTCCAGACCGATTCGGTTAGCCTGAGGTAATTTCCAGCAACCTTGAGATCAAATCGCCACACCATCCTCTGGTCATGGGCCTGATTTGCAATTAGGATCACTCAAGCTATCATTTGGGAACAAGATGGGAATGATAGAGTGAAAACATTCATTTTTACCGTTAAAACTACGATACTCTAGGCTTGAATCTCAACTTTAGGAGGAAGGACAACAAACTTAATTTCTTCTAATCGGCAGACTAGGGTCAATCTATGTTGGAGTTGTCAAGGCGTGGCTTATTCCGAAACCCAAATTCCTGAAAACGTTCAAACAGAAATTTCGCAACTGAACGAACAGTTACAAATGCGAGACCAACTGGTTGACCAGCTCTCCACTGAGCTATATCGCTTAATTAAGGCTAACCCTGCGGCTCTTCCTCCTGCTGATGGTCGTACAGTGGCAACATCGCCCACATCAGCACTATCGGCAAATGATATCCCCGTAGGAGATAACCTCAAGCCAGAATTAACAGTGCTTGAGTCCCAAATTGAGTTTTATCAAGGTCAAATCGACAGACGAGATACCCAGATTGCCCATTTACAACATTCTTGCCAAAGTCTGAGCGATCGCAATCAAATGCTTGAGCATATCATTCAAGAACTACCAGAAGTTTATCGTCAGAAATTCTCTAATCGTCTGGACCAAGTCAAAACGAAAGTGAAATCCCTACAACTAGAAAATCGTCGTTTATACTCAGCCTTGCAAGATACCAACGATGCTTCTGCTACCACAGATCAAATGTCTTTGTCTGCGCGCAGCAAACCTTCCAGAGAACGAACGTGGCGATAAGTTTACCCGCATTAATGCATCTCATTACTGACACGATGTTTAGACTGCATAATCGGGTTGTTTTTGTTTTTTTGAGTGAAATAAGCCATCCTATGGCGGTTTCCTAAATTGTTAGGCACACTGAGAAGACAGTAGCCATTGAATATTGATTACCCGTCCGATTTTTGTTGTTAAAAAAACCTGATTATGAGAATTTTGGTCACCGGTGGTGCTGGTTTTATTGGATCTCACTTAATTGATCGACTGATAGAGGCAGATCATGAAGTGCTTTGCCTTGACAACTTCTACACAGGACGTAAACACAATGTTCTGAAGTGGTTCAATCATCCTAAATTTGAAATTATTCGTCATGACGTCACTGAGCCCATCCGGTTAGAAGTAGACCAAATCTATCATTTGGCCTGTCCTGCTTCACCCGTTCACTATCAATACAATCCCGTCAAAACAATTAAAACGAATGTGATGGGAACTTTAATTATGTTGGGATTAGCTAAGCGCATCAAAGCTCGTTTTCTGCTAGCCTCTACCTCTGAAGTATATGGGGATCCAGAGGTTCACCCTCAGACTGAAGAGTATCGGGGCAATGTCAATCCCATTGGCATTCGCAGCTGCTACGACGAAGGCAAACGAGTGGCTGAGACATTATCTTTTGACTACCATCGTCAGAACAATGTGGATATTCGGGTGGCCCGTATTTTCAATACCTACGGCCCCAGAATGCTAGAGCAAGATGGCCGAGTCGTTAGTAATTTTGTCGTCCAAGCTTTGCAAGGAATTCCCTTAACAGTTTACGGATCAGGCCAGCAAACCCGAAGTTTTTGTTACGTATCTGATTTAGTAGATGGGCTGATGCGACTCATGAATGGCAACTGTATTGGCCCGGTTAATTTGGGTAACCCCGATGAATATACCGTTTTGCAGTTGGCTCAAACCATCCAAGCAATGGTGAATCCTGATGCCTCGATTGAGTATAAATCTTTGCCAGAGGATGATCCGCAACAACGCCAACCTGATATTACTCGAGCCCGGACAGAACTGGGTTGGCAACCCACCATCCCTTTGGAGGATGGGCTAAAACGCACGATTGAATATTTTCGATCTCGGTTATAGAACGAAGTGCTAACCGATGTAGATTTGCTGCTCAGGCCAGTCGTTCACAAGACCTTTCCCCTTGACCAAGATTATCTAAAGTTAATGTCTAGTTTTACAGGAGTCTTATTTATATGAAAGTCTGTGTGATTGGAACAGGGTATGTAGGGTTAGTGACCGGAGCCTGCTTAGCTCGCATTGGTCATCACGTTATTTGTGTTGATAATAACGAAGAAAAAGTCAAAGTCATGCAGGCTGGCCAGTCGCCCATTTTTGAACCTGGACTATCAGAAATTTTGCGTGCCGCCATTGACGCGGGAAATATTGAGTTCACAACAGATTTAAAGGCCGGGGTAGAACATGGGGATGTTTTGTTCATTGCGGTGGGCACCCCAGCCTTACCCACGGGTGAAAGTGATACTCGATATGTGGAAGCAGTAGCCAGAGGCATTGGCTCACATTTGACCGGTGACTATAAAGTCATTGTCAATAAGTCGACCGTTCCTATTGGTTCCGGGGACTGGGTGAAGATGATTGTTTTAGAAGGACTAGCTGATAGCAAAAAGCAAGCTGGACAGTCCGCGGACTCCTCTAAATTAAAGAGTAAGGGGTTGTTTGATGTTGTCAGTAACCCTGAATTTTTGCGGGAAGGTTCAGCAGTTTACGATACGTTCAATCCAGATCGCATCGTCCTAGGGGGGGCCGATCCGAATGCGATCGCCAAAATGCAAGAACTGTACGAACCGATTGTTAAACGCCAGTTTGCCGAGGACCAAACCTTACCGCCTGTGCCGGTGGTCGTCACCGATCTCAGCTCCGCCGAAATGGTCAAATATGCCGCTAATGCCTTCCTAGCAACTAAAATTAGCTTCATCAATGAGGTCGCAAATATTTGCGATCGCGTCGGTGCGGATGTGGTGCAAGTGGCGAAGGGCATCGGTTTAGATTCAAGAATTGGCGGTAAGTTTTTGCAAGCTGGTTTGGGTTGGGGTGGATCCTGTTTTCCCAAAGACGTTTCAGCCTTGGTGCATACCGCCACAGACTACGGTTACGAAGCAACCTTATTGGAAGCCGCCATCAGTGTTAACAAACATCAGCGCGTAATCGTGATTGAAAAGCTGCAGCAAACCCTAAAAATCTTGAAAGGAAAAACCGTAGGTCTACTGGGTCTCACCTTTAAGCCGGATACCGACGATATGCGAGATGCACCAGCGTTGACGCTTATTGATGAACTCAATCGGCTAGGAGCAAAAGTGAAGGCCTATGATCCCTTGCTATCGCAGAGTGGATTTAGTCATGGTCTCTCTCATGTCAGTGTAGAAACAGATGTGGAGCGATTGGCTGACCATTGCGATGCTCTCGTGTTAGTCACCGACTGGCAAGCTTTTGAGACCTTGGATTTCAAACGCATGGCGGATTTGATGATCAATCCTGTTTTGATCGATGGTCGCAATTTCTTAGATCGAAAAATGCTAGAAAGTGCTGGCTTCCAGTATGTGGGCATTGGTCACTAACACTTAACCCCTTTACAACCGGAGGCTGCATCGAAGTAAACTAAGGATTTTCACCAATGGGTTCGATGCGGCCATATCGGGCTTCGACAGAGACGTGGGGTTGTTGTTTCTGGGTCAGCCAAGCCCACATTTGGTCTCCTCGGCAAAAGTGCCACCATTCTTTTTGATGGCGCTGAAAACCCGCTTTATACATTGATTCAAACAGAAGTATACGATTTTGATCGGCTTGCTGGGCCAATCGTTTTTGGTCCGGTGGGGTCTGAGGGTGATTTGCAAGGTCAGCAAAGTATTGAGGATGCGATCGCACGGATAATTCATCAATTTCTGAGCCCATAAACACAGGCTCTTGCGTTTGAGTATCAAACAAGGTGACATCAACCGCTCCGCCAGTACTATGAGGGGGTGGTGATTTGGGATCAAGGCTAGGGGGTGCCCATAGCTCATATACTTCTTGCCAAGCGGCAGCAGTCTGAGCAACAGTTAAGGTCTTGGGCTGCCATCCTTTATCGTCTAAGAGTTGCGCATAGGTAAAGTTGACCATAAATGCCTGGACGGCAATAGGACGATAGGCATCAAAAATCATGATTTGCCAAGTGGGCTGCACCTGTTGTAGATATGCTTGGGCGGCTTGTAAGGCTATCAGCACACCTTCTCGCAGAAAGTAGGGGGAAGCATCTGCATAAGGTGCGCCCAGGACTTCATAGGGATGGGGGGTCTCCAAAACAAACACATCCGCGGAAATGGGCACTAGCATCTCACCCGATTCGACAATAGGCATCTGAAAGTAAGGCTTACTCATAGACATACCGAGAACTCAATAACCCGTTGAGAGGCAATCATGCCAGATCATATCTTGCCCCACAACAGCTAATGCCAACCGACTGCCATCTTGTTTGTTGATGTCAAATATGCAGTAATTTGTATTATATTGTAGTATGCAATGGGAGCCTGCAAAAAGATATCTGCACGGCAGGACTTGTTTCCTAAATCATGGCGACTTACAAAGATATTGTTCGATACTATCGGCAATACTGGGGGATCTCTCTCCTCAGCATTGCTGCAGCTAGCCTGTTCGAAATCATTGACCTTGTGGTTCCTTATGCCATTGGGCAAATTCTCAATGTCCTGTCTCGGGAACCATTAGATATCCCCTTACAGGCATTGATTACTCAGATTTCTGCAGTCACTCGCCTACCTTTAGGACGTTCCCTGTCTCTATGGACCTTGCTAGGCATGATCTTTCTGGTGACGGTGGTGCGGGCTCCAATTCAGCCGTGGATTGGTAGTTGGTTTCATTGGGCGATACCGTTGAGAGCAAGACGCGATCGCACTCGCCAAGTTCTCAAAAAAATCCTGACACTACCTCTAGACTTTTACGATGAGAACAACCCCGGTCGGATTGCAGGCCGGGTAGCTCGGGGCATCACCAATCATACCTGGACCTACCCCGAAATTGCCGGACAATTCATTCCCAAACTCATGCGAGTCTTGGGCATTTTCGTGGTTATTTGGCTGATTGACTGGCCCATCGCCTTTATCTTCTTCGTCTCTTTTGTTGTAATTTTCACCTTCAGTCTCTGGGACTTACGGTTACTGATTAAGCGGGAAGAAGTTCTCGATCGCTATATCGAAAATACCGAAAGTCGCACTTCGGAAATCATTACCAACATCAAAACTGTCAAAGCCTTTGCCGCCGAAGCCACTGAACTAGAACGTCAACAACAGCGCCTAGATCGAGAGATGCAGGTTGTGCTGTTTCGCATCCATAAAGGTTATGTGAAATTGGCCACCTGGCAACGAACTATCGTTCAGGGTTGTGTCTTTGGGGTATTGACCTTAACCCTGATGGCAACGGTGCGTGGCGACATTTCCTTGGGACATTTTGTCACCACCCTGACCATATCCAGCATGGCCTATGCCGAGATTGAACCCCTGAGCATGGTGGCTGAGATCTTTGCTCGCCGTTACGCTTCTATGTTGCGGCTGCACGAATTTATGCAGCAACCCGACGGAGCCGATGCATCGAGTTTGAGTCTAGAACCCGTTCACCAAAATCCTTATCGGTTCTCGGGCAATCTGGAATTGCAGCACGTCAGCTTTGGCTACGATGTTGATCAACCTGTACTACAGAATATCAATCTGACAATCAAGCCATGTCAAACTGTGGCCTTAGTGGGTCGGTCGGGTTCGGGTAAATCTACCCTAGTGAAGCTGCTGTTTCGCTACTTCGAACCCCATGCCGGACAAATCCTTATAGATGGCCAAGATATTCGCAACCTTGATGTGAGTCGTTATCGTCGCCGATTGGCGATTGTTCACCAAGATGTGGATATTTTTAACGGCACTATTCTAGAAAATCTAATCTACGGCAATCCTCAAGTCGGATTAGAGCAGGTTCAATCTGCCTGTCGCATTGCCAAAGTAGAAGAATTTGTCCATCAGCTTCCTCAAGGCTTTGCCACCGTGGTGGGGGAACGAGGGGTAAGATTGTCGGGAGGACAACGCCAGCGGTTGGGGATTGCTCGGGCCTTGATTGTCGAACCCGATGTACTGGTCTTTGACGAAGCCACCTCTAGCCTCGACTACGAATCTGAACGCACTATTCAGCTTGCCATGCAATCCATCTTAGGAACGCGAACGCTGCTAATTATTGCCCACCGATTGAGTACCGTCCGAGAGGCCGACCAAATTGTAGTCCTAGATCAAGGTCAAATTGCGGAGGTGGGTAATCACGAACAACTTCTGCGTCATGGCGGTATTTACCATCGACTCCATGCTTTGCAAGAAACGGGTGAGCTACGGGTCTAAAGCCAACTAAGTGTTCTGAGGTCTATCATTGTCTAATTCAGAGGCAGGAAGTTGGACGACTGGTGGGGCAAACCGTTGTAGGAGGCGTTTGGCGACAAAAATAACTAAGCCAACAGCAATGAGATAAGGCAAAAACACTAAAAGCCAAACCAAAATTCCTAATAAATTGAAGGTGATATTGATGACGGCATGGGTGGATTGGGACCAGGCTTCTTGCAGGCGATCGCCCAGGGACGCTTGGGGGGGAGTGGTTGCGATCGCAGCTTCCAAACTAAGATCGACCGTCGAATACGCGATCTGGGCCTGCAACCGCTGCAACTGGGCATCAATTTGCTCAATCTCTTGGCGAATCGTTTTAAGTTCCTGGGTGACCTTAAGCACATCGGCCACAGAACCAGACCGATCCATAATCTTCAAAACAACTGCTTCTGATTTGCGCAAATTCTTTAAGCGGGCCTGAAAATCTACCAGTTGGTTAGAGACATCCTTCGCTTCAATGGAACGATTTTGCACTGTTCCCAACTGGGCCAGTTGCTCCAGCGTGACCTCTAATTTAGCTTGGGGAATTCGCAATTCCATCGAGGCGACATGGCGAACCGATTCATCAGGAGGCACTTGATCCTGGAGGCCAACCACATCTCCCTGCTGAGCCTTAGCAATCTTGGCAACTTCCTTCAGGGTAGGGGTCACCTTTTCGACCCGCAGAGACATGTTCGCTCGCTTAATCAGTTGTGGCTTTGCCTTGGGGGTCGAGGCTTCAGCGGGGGCCGATAAATTGTTCTCCGATGCATTGGAGTCTGCCACTTCTGACTGGGCTGCTGTCGGAGGGGTTGTACCTGAGTCAGATGCCGATTCATTCACGGATGCCGAACAACTTGCCAACAAAATAGCCCCAACCACAGTTCCCCAGAGAGAGGCCACATTAAGGGGCTGCTTGTGTTTTTGTGCCATAACCCTCACAAATTCTATGGAGTAGATGTTCTGTATTATGGCCGAATTCGGACTAACCTTCTAGGCAGTTACCATTTGGGCAACAGCCTCAGCTAAGCAGCATCATTTTCTAGGAAATTTTAGAACGACAACAGCATAGGTGTGATTTGCATAATAATTATGGTGATATCGTCGTTGCCCCGATTGCGTTCTCCCATAAACGCTTGCAAGCGTTCAAAAAGTCTATCGAGAATTTCTTGGGGACCATGACAGGTATGACAAGCTTCCTGGAAAACCGCAATCAAATTCTCTTCATCGAAGCGATCACCATTAGGACTAGCAGCATCGGTAAACCCATCAGTGTAGTAAATAATCGTGTCGCCAGGGGCTAGAGTGACCTGGTCTTCTTGATAGTCAGTGTTAGCATCCAGGCCAATCAACATACCATCCGTATCGAGGCGTTCAATCACATCTTGGCGCGATCGCCACAGTAAGGGCGGATTATGAGCAGCATTACTAAAGCTAAGCTGACGGGTTTTAGGGTCATATTCGGAATAAAACAAAGTCACAAACCGATTCGAGTTTTCTAGATCGGCATACATCACCTGATTGAGATTTTTTAAAATTTGAGCAGGGGAATTGTGATGTAAGGCATCTGCCCGCAGAATACCCCGTGTCATCGTCATAATGAGACCCGCAGGGACGCCTTTTCCCATCACATCTCCAATCACTAATCCCCAACGATCGGCTTGATTGAGACGACATTGACGGGAGGTAGGGAGTTCTCGATAGATAGGGATAAAGTCGTAGTAGTCTCCCCCAACCTGATTAGCAGTTTTACAAGCAGCAGCTAAAGCGACACCATCAATATTGGGCGAAAAATTGGGTAATAGTCGCGCCTGGATTTCAGCACCAATTTCTAATTCACGGGTGATTCGTTCTTGTTTTCGCAGTTGGGTGGTTAGGGTATCATTCTCAATAGCGACGGCAGTCTGATCAGCGACTAACTGCGCTAGCTTTTGGCGAGTTTCTGTCCATTCATAGTTTGGATCACTACTAAATAGATACAGGCGACCCCGCTCGTGCAACTCAAAATTACGGACCAATATCGCAGTACTAAACCACTGATAATCTGCTGCCAACTGTTGTTCTAAATATTGCTCTAACAGTAGGGTTGGTTTGGAAGCTGAAGCATCATTTGAGGTGAACTGACGCGTAACATTTTCTAGGACAAAGCGAATGTTGCGGCATTGCTGACCCTCATGGCAGTACAACTGCTCAAGGGACACTTCTCCATTGGGACGAAACAGAATTAACGCAGCGGCATCTGCGTCAGTCACCCGACTCACAATGAGGGGAATGAGCGCTAAAAACTGATTAAGGTTGTTGAAACTTCTTAATGAAAAGCTGAGTGAACTCAGTAAATCTTGCGCTTTAGCTTGCTCGCGTCGCAGATGAGTGACCAGGTCTTGTAGAGCAGTTACGGTCGTCACGTTCGCTATCCCTGGATAGTCAAAATCCACGGATGGGGAAGGTTGGTTCGGGGCCGGAACTCGGGACATACAGACAGAAGTTGGCCTAGGGTGTAGACATGAGACTCGTTAGTTGACAGTTATGCTCAGTAAGCTTAGCACTCTTGTCAAGTTTTTGATGATATAGCCTTAAAAAGAGAAAAATACTAGTGACTAGAGATGTATTGTTTAATACATCCGAGTTAAGCACAGATATTCATTCTCCACAATATAAACTGAAGTTTTTTTACCTAGGTCTAACGGTGGAGAGACTTAAATCAATTGAAATCATGCATATACAACTTCAATCAATTCAAAAATAGGATTAAATAGGCTTTTTCCTTGTCTACTGTATAGCGCACTTCTCTAGAGATTGCCCAACTTTCGTGCCGTGCGATCAGTTTTGCCCAGAATTCCAATCTTAAGCGGCGATGCAAATTGACATTAGGTACTCAAGAGCGCTTCGACAAATTCGTAACTGGAAAAGGGACGAAGATCGGTAATGCCTTCGCCTGCTCCAATAAATCGGATAGGGAGTCCTAGCTCTTGGACAACCGCCAGGGCAACGCCACCTTTCGCCGAACCATCCAGTTTAGTGAGCACGACCCCGGTAAGTTCGGCCGCTTCTGAAAAGACTTGAGCCTGACGTAATCCGTTTTGCCCCAGGGTAGCATCTAGAACCAGAAGCGATTCGATATGAGCGCCAGGGGCCTTCTTGCTAATAATCTGACGGACTTTATTCAGTTCATCCATGAGATTCTTTTTGTTCTGCAACCGACCGGCGGTATCAACGAGCAGCAGGTCAATTTCGCGCTTTTGAGCAGCGATAATGGCGTCAAAGACAACTGCCGCTGGATCTGTATTTTGACCAGGATTAGCAATCACATCAACATTGCTCCGCTGTCCCCAAACTTTGACCTGTTCCACTGCGGCGGCGCGGAAGGTGTCAGCAGCAGCAATCAAGCAGTGGTATCCAGAGGCTGTAGAAATATGGGCTAGTTTGCCAATCGTGGTGGTTTTGCCTGCGCCGTTGACCCCGGTCATCAGCCAGATGTTTAAGCCTTGACGTTGGGGGGCAAAGTTGGAGCTGTAGTTGCTTTGAGTGGGAGCATCCAGAATATCTTGCATGATCTGTTTGAGGTATGCGATCGCAGCATCTGGCGGCAGCGTTTCTTCCCGCATTTTATTCTGTAAAGCTTCGATCAGCTTATCCGTTGCCGCAATACCCACATCTGCTTGTAGGAGTAGAGATTCAATCTCTATCACCGCATCGGCGTTGAGAGGGCCTTTACCTACTACAGATTTGAGCTGATTGGCTAAGCCTCGACGGGTTTTGCCTAGACCTTGGCGCAGCTTTTGCAACCAAGAAATTTCTTCAACAGAGACGTCTTCCGGGCGTCGGCCTTGGGCTGCCAACACTTCTGCGGACCACAAAAATCCTTCATCAAAAGTCAGGTCTACTGGCGGGGACTGAGGTGAAGAAGACTCTACTTCAGCAGAAACGGTTGCAGCCGTAGGTGCTGAAGAAGATGTTGGCACAGCAGGCGTTGGAGTTGGCTTCGATGCAGACTCAGAGGCTCTGACATCATCGCTAACAGGGGCATCCTGAGTTTCGGATGTCTCAGCAGGCGTTGTTTCTATCGGATCAGAAGAGACTGGTGGTTCTTGAGTAGGCGCGACACTCGTTGTTTTTACAGGTGACGGAACGGCAGCAGATGGGTCTTGTTGCCGTTCTTGAATTTTCTGAAAAGCAGTTTCAGCCCAACTGCGGTAATCTTCAGCCTCACTAGAGTCATCTGATTCGCCATCAGCAGTTTCGCTGGTTGTATCCAGTTCCGTTTCCGTTTCTATGGCAGGGGGGGTATCTGTCTCTTCTGCGCCCTCTTTATTGAATTGGCGACGAAACCAATTAAAAACCATGGACCTTCCTTAAAATAACGATGGCAACGGCTGACCTGACTTCAACCTACCGCATATTGATTACGGTAGCGCGATCTGGCGAGTGACTCGGCGCAGAACACCGTTAATAAAGCGATGACCATCTTCAGCACTATATTTCTTGGCCAATTCTATAGACTCGTTAATAGCCACCTGATTAGGTATCTCTAAATACATCATTTCAGCCACGGCCAATCTCAAAAGGTTGGCATCAATATGGGCCAAGCGGTGCAGTTGCCAGTCCACCAAGGACTTTTCTAGAACTTGGTCAATGTCACGGCGATGGCGATGCACAGCCGCAATCAAGTCTAAGGTGTAGTCCCGTACCGATTGTTGATTGGCAAGCTGAATAAATTCGGGAAAATCCAGAGCTAATCCCAGCCGATTAACAGCCGTTTTGGTGAGGTCAATGGCTTCAGTGACCATGGCCCGAGAGCTTTGGACATCAATGGCTTTGAGTTCGCTATCCAGGAGGCGATCGCTGCCTCGTCTCAACTCAGCACTGGCGGTTTCTAAAGCATCTTGCACTTCCGCCACTAAGGTGCGGACAGCAGTAATCATCACAGCTTGAAGGTCTTTGTTGGCAAGTTGATCAGAATTGCTAGGCAATTGACCAATACTTAAAAGTGCCAATTCACGGGCAATTCGGCGAGGTTGCATGGAGGAATACGCGCTAGGTGCAGAACTCTCTAATCTTAGTATTCAATGCTGAACTTGAGCATGGACGGCTTACACTATTCTCTAGTCAATAGGCGCGAGGGATGCGGAAGTTATATTTCTTGGTTCCAGGTTTAGGCGGCAAGTTCGCCTGTGGTGGGCTCTGGGCAGAACTGAAAACGCTGAAACTAGCTCAGCAAATCTGCTTAGCCGAGGTGGTGACCTACAAACAACGTGAACCAGACACCTTATTCTTAGCAGATCTACTGAGTCAACCCGATCCGGATCAAGTCATTTTTGTGATCAGTTGGGGCTTTGACGTCGGCAAGTTGGCCCAACTATTGCGTTCCTATAATGTGGTCTACCATGCCCATAGTTCGGGCTATGGGTTTGATCTGCCAGCGCAGGTGCCGATTATTACCGTCAGTCGGAATACCTTGGGATACTGGGGACAGCGATCGCCCCATTCACTGCTTTACTATTTACCCAACCAGATTTCAGATAATTTCAATAACCTCAATTTAGATCGCGATATAGATGTCCTGGTCCAGGCTCGGAAATCTTCTACTTATTTAATGCAAGATCTAATTCCGGCGTTGCAGCAGGTCTGTACGGTCGAGGTCGTGGATAGCTATGTCGAAGATTTATCCAAACTCTTCAATCAGGCCAGGGTCTATCTCTACGATTCCGCCGAATATTGGGCACAGCAAAAGGTGAGTGAAGGCTTTGGCCTGCAACCAATGGAAGCGATGGCCTGTGGATGTCAAGTGTTTTCGAGTATCAACGGTGGGTTATCTGACTATTTGGACCCTGGCTTTAACTGCTACAAAATTGCGGGTTACTCGCGAGCATTCGATGTGCAACGGATTCAAAAGGTTTTGATATCGGGGCAAGTGGGTGGCCTGCCAGAAGCAATATTGGCCGAATACCGAACGGCTAATATCCTCCAGCGACTCAAAGTAATATTGGCTGAGATTAACGAGTTCTTTGACTCCCAACCCCACCAGCAAGCTGCCATTACTCCACTGACTTCGCTACGTATCACTCAACTGCGATCGCAAACCTTCTGGCGCAAACTTAAACAAAGACTCTCTTGAATCCCCAGTGGTCGGGGTGATACTGATACAGAATGATGGCTAACACTTTGGAGAAACCGTATGGCAACTGTTGAAGCACACTACCAGAACGTTCTATCCGAAGTTTATGTCTGGATGCTAGGTGGGTATGAATCGCAGCTTCCCAAGAATCGCAATTTTTTCGAAACCCATGCCATTCAACCGAGAGGATCTACTGTGGCAGTTGATCTGGGGGCAGGATGTGGCTTTCAGAGTATTCCTCTAGCGGAGAAAGGCTTCTCCATAACTGCCATTGATTTGGACGAGCATTTACTTTCGCAATTGAAAGCAAATGACGCTACTGCAAAGGTGGCAATCGTACAGGATGACATGCTCAACTTTGCCAGCCATATCTCTGCTGCATCGGAGTTGATTGTATGTATGACTGATACGCTTCTCCATCTTGAATCCCAAGATAGGGTCAGAGAACTTTTCAGTAATGTTTTTAATCATCTAGAATCCTCTGGGCAATTCGTAATCACCTTTCGCGATCTTTCCATTGCGCTTGAGAATTTAGACCGATTTATTCCAGTAAAGCAGGACGATAGTAGGATTTTCACCTGTTTTTTAGAGTACGAAACAGATGTTGTGAAGGTGCATGATCTTGTCTATCACAAGATCAATGGCCACTGGAGCTTGAAAAAAAGCTTCTATTGCAAACTACGCCTTTCTCCCAACTGGGTCAAAGATAATTTGTTCAAAACTGGTTTTGTGAATGTGACTCTAAACATTGAGAACGGCATTGCAACGGCCATTGCAAAAAAGGCAGATGTCTAGAAGATTGCTATATCTGGGTGGGTTTTGACTCATCACGACCCTATCCCTCTCCTCTTTTCATTCTCACGTTTCAAATCAGTCAACATCTATCCAGTTTGACAAGCTGTCTTTTGACGCTCCTTCGGAATTTCAGCAGAATAGTCGCTTAAACCCTTAGTGAAAGTATAAAAATCTGCTTTGAAAAACTATCACGGCTGTCGTTCCTTTCTAACCTCTCTTTCTTGCGGCAGCATTGGTCTAGCTATGCTGATAGGGATGAACCCTTGCCACGCCGAAAGCTCCAAGACAGAACCTAACGAGCAGATCCTCATGGGTGTCTCTTCTGTATTTCCTTCAGTTACTTCTTCCCCCTCTCAAGTTGATGAATCGACTGATGATATTCAAGCAATAGCTCAACTCAATACTGTATCTGTTGATAATGCTGAGGACTGGCAGACCCTCCCTACACCTATTTTGCCGCCTAACTTGAGAGCAGATCGCCCGACACCCGATGAATCCTCTGAGGTAGATAAACCGATTCAAACCGATGGAGAGCCCTCTAATCTAGAGCAATCACCAGAGGCTGAGAATATTAGTAGCACTAAGCTCTGGCGTTCAGGCCGTCCCGATGGTCATGCTCCAATTGGCGTCATGGGAGACCATACCCATGACGCTGGTGAAGTCATGTTCTCTTATCGCTTCATGCGTATGGATATGGCTGGTAATCGCGATGGCACGACAGATCTCACCTCTGCTCAAGTGCTGGAACAGTTTCCAGTTACCCCAACAGAAATGACAACGGACATGCATATGTTAGGAGCTATGTATGCACCCACAGATGACCTAACGGTGAGTGTAATGGCTCCATACATTTTCAAATCAATGGAGCATGTAACACGGATGGGGACAAACTTTACCACCCAATCTAGTGGCTTTGGTGATATTAGACTGATGAGTCTATACAAAATTCTCGATCAGGATCGACAACGAATTCACCTGAATGCCGGGATCAGTTTTCCCACAGGCTCCACAAATCAAAGAGATGATACACCTGCGGGTTCTGATCAAGTTTTGCCTTATCCGATGCAACTTGGCTCAGGGACGTTTGATTTATGGCCAGGAGTCACTTACTTAGGACAGTCTGATAATTGGTCTTGGGGCGGGCAAGCCCTGGGCACTATCCGCTTAGGGACTAATGGGAATAGTTATCGCTTGGGCAATCGTCTCAATGTATCTGGATGGGGAGCCCGACGTTGGAATAACTGGTTCAGTACGTCTGTGCGTCTCAATGGGAACACCTGGGGCAATATCTCAGGTGCTGATCCTAGACTGAATGCAGCCATTATTCCAACTGCCGATCCTACTCTCAGAGGGGGAACCCGTTTAGATGTGGGTTTTGGGCTTAACTTCTTGGTGAATAAGGGAGCCCTTGCTGGTCACAGACTGGCAATAGAATTTGCACTGCCTGTGTACCAATCTTTAGATGGCCCCCAACTTGAAACCGATTGGTTGCTGACATTGGGGTGGCAAAAAGCTCTTTAAATAGCAGGGACTATATGCGCTATCGCATCCCTTAAAGCCAATTCTCAATTTACATTATGTCTTAATACAAACAAGAGCTACTCTTTAGGATTATCATAGGATTTTGCTAGCCATATTTTTAGTTCTTAGAAATTTATAAACAGCTCATAGATTTGTTTCTTAGCAGAATAACTGAGAATCTCACAACATAGATTTCACAACTATTGACAGCAGTAAGGTTGCTAACTTTTAAGGCAATTCAATATCATTTCCATCTACTGCGGTAACGCGTATTTTTTGGCTGGGGAGCTGACAAAACATTAGATCCAATTATTTAGCATTATTTTTTTGCGTGAGGTTTTTAGGATGTTCGATCCATCTCATCTGTTCCAGAACAGCCAGAAAAAGAATTATCGAAACGGATACCCTGATTTTCACTTAGGGAAACATCCTCAACATCACATTGCCACTCTTGTCCCACCCACAAAACCCAAGCACTCCTCTAGGCACTCATGGAATAGGTGGCAGCGATTAATCGCGGTTTGGCAGACCTTTTCTCGGAGACAGACTCAGCGATCGCAACTCAGCATCCAGAAAATCACTAACGCCAACAGAGAATCTTGGTGGCATGTTACGGATCCGCGGACACATAAATCTTTTTACGCTCAGACATTAAACGAAGCAATTGACTGGATCGAAGCCCAACGCTTAGGAAACAACCCCCTTTAGGCTGAGAAAAAGAGACCTTATTGCCCCCACAATAGGCCTAAATCCTTACTGTATAACCGCCACAAGCCTGCTAGACTATGGATCGGTCCGTTTTCTTGCAGAGGTATCAATCGATGAAGTTAGGTCAGAAGGTTCGTGTTTGCCAAATTCGCGATCGTTTTTCTGGTGCTCTTAGCGATAAGTTAGGCGAAATGGGCACGATCCAAGACTTTAAAATGACGGATGGCAGCGGTGTCGGTGCCGTCGTCGTCTTCAACGACAAAACCAGTAGTTGGTTTTTTGAAGACGAGCTAGAAACAGGTAGACGGTAATTTTGCATGGCATTTCTTCTAACCTTCTTAGGTAAAGGTGGAACGGGGCGGACAACCGTTGCAATCGCAGCAGCAAAGCAATTTGCTGAGCAAGGATATCGGGTGCTGTTGGCCAGTCAAAATCCGGGTCCGGGTTTCGATTTAATGATGGGTGCCCCTATTGGCACAGACCCCCAAGAACTGGGGGTCAACCTGAAAGCAGTGCAATTGCGCAGTACCGTTCTCCTAGAGAAAGCTTGGGAAGAACTTAAGAAAGTAGAAGCAGAATACCTTCGCACACCTTTCTTTAAAACGGTCTTTGGCCAAGAACTGGGTATTTTACCGGGTATGGATAGTGCCCTGGCTCTTAATGCGCTGCGGGAGTACGAGGCCAGCGGCAACTATGATGTGGTCATTTACGATGGGCCAGGCGATCTCTCTACCCTCAGGATGGTCGGGTCACCGGAAATTCTAAGTTGGTATGCCCGTCGCTTTCGCCAAGTCATTGCGGATTCAGACCTAGGCAAAACCCTTGCTCCCTTTATTCCCCCCGTGACGGCGGCTGTCCTCACGGTCAATTGGTCTAGCGATAATTTTGCTGAACCCACGGAGCGAGCCAATGCTGCCCTAGATGAGGCAAAACGGGCGATTTCAGATCCCACTCGCGTTGCCGCCTATTTGGTGACAACAGGAGACGCAGTTGCGATCGCCACAGCTCGATATTACTGGGGGAGTGCCCAGCAAGTAGGGTTAACCATTGGTGGTGTGATTGCCAATCCCACTCATGCTCCGCTCAATCCGGCTGATCTCCAAGCTGAATTTGCGCCCTTGGCCGTCTCCGCTCTCCCCCAAAAGGCAGATGATTGGCAACCTTTAATCGCAGCGCTTCCCGATTTTAAGCAGGCTGCTACGGCACCAAAGCCCATTGAAATTGACGTTGCGCTAGGTCAAGTGAAGCTGTTTCTACCCAGTTTTGATAAATCAGAGGTAAAGCTCACTCAATATGGTCCCGAAGTCACCATTGAAGCGGGGGACCAGCGTCGCAATATTTTCTTGCCTCCTGCATTACGGGGCAAACCCGTTAAGGCGGCCAAGTTTCAGGGCGGATACCTGACTATTTCCTTCTGATTTGCATTGATTTATGATCGCCTAATTCAGATCGTCGTCGACAGCTATCACTTTTACAAATCTGCCCACACCAAAAACCTTTGATGACTACCGCACTAATAGACTGATTTAAGGCTTTAAGGGGTTGGCAACAACACAAACTGCCGTCGTCGAGACCATTGCAGAATACCTTGCTGTTCCATATCACCAATTAACCGAGTCGCTGTCACCCGCGTAATATTAGCCATTTCTGCCAATTCTTGATGCGTCATCGGGATAGTTGTACATGTCCCGACAGTCGTCGCATGACCAAATCGTTGGGCTAGCCACTTCAGCAGACTCAAGAGCCGATCATCTGCTCGCTTAATACTGATAATTTTGAGCAATGTAGTTAAGTGGTGGGTATGTTTGAGGATAGCCTCTAAATTTTGCAAATGATCGCTCGCCAGCGATCGCACTTCTACGCTTCCCAAACTCTGGATGATATAAGGGGTGAGATTGGACAAGGACTGGCCGACTATATCCCCCTTTCCCCAAATGCCTAAGGTTGTAATGTCGCCCTCCTGGTCCCAAGTATAGGTACGGGCCAACCCTCGCTCTATCTGCCACAGATCATGAGGGGTGGAGGGCAACAACGCCCGATCAGGAAAGCAAGTCGTTGCCGGAGAGATATAAGATCGGGAACACATCGGTGACATTGCTAGAGACGTAGAGAGTGAAGCAACCATAGATTTGCCTAGAAAAAAACTATTGAATCTAAATAGAGCAAGAATGAAGATCAATCGAGTTCGAGGCCGTAATAGACTGAATTTGCCAAAAATCTAGCATCTGTTCCGCAACCCGTTGCGGATGAAAACAATGAAAAAAGTGATATCCCTCTGGGCATTGCCAGATGCGATCGCTGGCTTTTAACCAGGGCTGCCATTCTTGCAAGGCTTGACTGTCTACCACCGGATCACTCTCACCCCCACAGACAAGTAGCGGCACCGGTACACCCGTTGGCGATAGATTGCAACGTTGAAAGAGGGAGTGAGGAGAAGGAGAAACCGCTAAGTCTTGTGCTAACAGACGAGCAAGATAGCAAGTAACCGTGGGATTTTGTTCTCCGAAAAAATCTGGAACGAGCTGGGTCAGCACTTGATGTCGACGACTAGGAACGAACTGCAAATGAAAATAGTAGTGAGCCATCCAATCTAAGGAGGCCCAGGCCCCTACGCTCAATAAGGTGAGAGAACGAACATTATCAGGACATTGGCGAGCATACAGCAAACTTACCAAGCCCCCCGTACCATGACCGACCAAGTGTAGAGGATGGTCAAAACCTTGCAGATACTCGTGGAGAAGGTCTACTGCAATACTCAGAGAACAAGGTTCATCCTCAGATTGCTGGTATTGCCATTGCGCGATCGCTGACTGCTTGCACAACCGTTGCAGTAGCGGTTGATCAAACCGTTTTAGGAAGGGACTAGTTGTTACCCAAAGGGCATCAATGGAGTGAGTCATTTACGTCACAAATTGAAGGTAGATAAAGCACAGAATGGAGTCCAATCAAAAGTCAATTGTGGCCCTACAGCCCAAGTTCTGACTTGACCTGCGCCACCCAGGCTTCAATCCGCTCATCAGACAATTCTGGCTGATTATCTTCATCCAAAGCCAGACCACAGAACTTACCGCCTCTGTCCGCTTTGGATCCATCAAAATCATAGCCATCAGTTGACCAATGTCCTACCGTTTGCCCTCCCTTCTCGCTGATTTTGGTTTCAATAATGCCGATCGCATCCATAAAGTTGTCGGCATAACCGACTTGATCTCCTGTCCCAAAGTAAGCCACCTTTTTCCCTGAGAAATCGATACTGTCCAGACTAGGAAAATAGGTATCCCAATCACTTTGCAATTCGCCAATATCCCAAGTAGGACAGCCAATAAGCAAATAAGGATAACTGGCAAAGTCCGCCTCTTCCGCATCCGGTATTTCTATCAACGTTACGACGCTTTCACCCCCAAAGGCTTCTTGAATCTTTTCTGCGGCTTCGGCTGTTTTTCCAGTTGTGGTGCCAAAGAACATTGCAATTTGTGACATACAGACTCCAACTATTACTAATGACTAGGTGATTTTTTGAGAAAAAAGTAAGAGCATGAAGCACCCAGGTTATTCACGCTCTTACTACGGTGCTCTTAATTCAACGCAGAGGTGTTGAACGGGATAAAACTCAGCCTGAGAAATAGCTGCTCAGTAGGTTTGACACTAGCTAGGGTTAAATTCGAACTAGGTCAAGGATTCCGGTATGGTTCTACGACCTATTGACAGAATTAGATAAGTGAAAACTAATTGAGAATTAAAATCAATAAGATCCTGTGCCAATTTAAGCAGCTAATCCTAATTAATGCAATACACTCAGATTTTTCGTGCAATTCTCATGTGTCCAAAATTCAAGGTTCTTGCTAGAAGTCTTTCTAGATAGAGCTTGTCGAAGAGATTACTATTCGCAAAGTTGACCAGCATATTTTCCTGGCAATCACTCCCTTAAGCATCAATTGAGAAATTATTTGATTAATTTACTCAAAAACACATTCCGGCACTCTCTTTGCAGGAGCAACTACAAGATCTAGGCAATGGAACTGTTATCTATAGCTCTGCGGCTTCTTCTAGCATACGCTTACTATCTGAATCAGGATGCCATTACCAAACCGGGAGACTGAGACAATTGTGATGCTCTCCCCCTGGCAGACATAATGACTCACCTAGGACCTGTGTCAGAAAATGGCCTGATTTTTTTGCGTGTTTATCGAGAGTGAGTCTAAATAAGCGGTACTATATTCCCAGCTCTTTTGAAAAGTTATAAACCAAGATGAAACGTTCAAAATCTGTTGAGTTATTCCTAGCCTTGGGGCTATCGGCTACGCTATTTGCTTGCGATGGTGCTACCACTGGAGAAGGTGGAGAACAAGAAAACCCCAGTAGTCCCGCGGTGACAAGCCCTGCTGATGACGGTGGTGAAGGCGGTGAAGACGGCGAAGCCAGTGAAGAAGATGTAGAAAGCTCTCCCGATGACGGCGGTGAAGGTGGCGAAGGTGGCGAAGGTTGATCCATCTAGTCCTGCAGCTAGAAGATAAATCAAGCAGCGATTGCCATCTGAAATGATCTAACATCACCTAATCAAAACGTGAGTTCGACGGAAGAATGTGGGAAGAGAAAAGGCTAGGGCTTATCTTAGCCGTATGTTGTACCGCTTTACTCCAGCCATGTCTATAGTCTAACTCGCCTCGATTTAACTGAAATATTCTGTGATGTCGATGATTTCTACCGTGCCTTTGAAACGGCAGCCGATGCTATGCATGCACTCCCTTATGACGATCAAGCAAAGCCCTATCGTTCTCGGTTAAGTATCAGTGAGGTGATGACGATTGTCATCACCTTCCATGGCTCTGGCTACCGCACTTTCAAGGACTTCTACACCCGCCAAGTTCTCCCTCACTGGCGGCAGGCTTTTCCGCATTTGGTGAGCTATACTCGCTTTGTCGAATTGGTACTGTCGAGTGTGATGGCTTTGGCATGTTATTTACAGACAACTTTTGGCCAGCTCACCGGTATTAGTTTCATTGATGCCACCTCCATAGAGGTCTGTCACCCCAATCGTGCTCACAACCATCGAGTGCTCAAACTCCAGTCAGGGTGGGGGAAGAGTTCAGTGAAATGGTACTTTGGCTTGAAACTCCATCTAATCATTAATGACTGTGGAGAGTTATTGGCGGCAGCGTTGACACCGGGCAACACCGATGAGCGGGTTCCGGTACCGCAGATGGCTAAACAACTCACAGGTAAGCTCTTTGGTGATAAAGGCTATGTCTCTCAAGCTTTATTTGAAAAGCTTTATGAGCAAGGATTAGAACTCATTTACAAGCGACGGAAGAATATGACCAATGAACTGAAAGCTTTGCCTGATGCTATCGTTTAGCATCGAACTCACGTTGAACTAGGGAAGCAATCCTACTATCTTTGCCTACGGATAGAGGAGCATGGAATTTCTGTACAGAGGAAGTGGTACAGATCTAGAACATGACTCTATTGTGGAGAGTCTATTAAACTAGCATGGCTGCTGGGGCGTGGTCCGGGTGCAGGCCAATTAAAGCGTCGCTCTTCAGTTTTGATCGGGAGATCATTGATGCTAGCTTCCCGACGTCGCATTAAACCCGCATTATCAAACTCCCAGTTTTCATTCCCGTAGGCGCGATACCACTGCCCCGCATCATCATGCCATTCGTACTGAAAACGGACCGAAATTCGGTTATCACCAAAGGCCCACAGTTCCTTGACGAGTCGATAGTCTAACTCCTTATCCCATTTACGCTCCAAAAATGCCCGGATGGCTTCTCGACCCTGAAAAATCTCGGTTCGATTGCGCCAGAAACTGTCTTCGGTATAGGCCATGGATACTTTGACAGGGTCTCGATTGTTCCAGGCATCTTCGGCAGCCCGAACCTTTGTCTTGGCCGTTGCTAAGGTAAAGGGGGGTAAAGGGGGTTTCGTTTCCATAAATTCCGAGTATTGGAGTAATTGAACGTTGCCAATGACCATCACCCTAGACAGGGTTTGATCATTCAGCGCTATCTTTACAGTGCAGAAGTTGAGTCATCTGGGCCTCTAGTTCATCAGCCTGGATGACTCCAGATTTAACAACTACCTTTTCTAAAGCAGTAAGCCAGCATTGGTAGTAGTCCCATTCGGGGTCATCGAGGTCGTGGGTGGCTTCCCAGGCGCTGATAGTTTCAATGAGGGTTTGCCGAAAGTCTTCCCATTCGTAATAGCCTTGTTTCGAAAGTGCGATCGCAACTCCAAACGCCATCTTTTCCCAATCGCGATCAAAGTGCAGATGTCCGTCTTGACGCGGTGGTGCCTCTTCGGTAGATCCCATCAAACTCGTGGCAGCAAAATGCTCAAATTTCGTAAACATTCTAAGCGGCCTTCACAGTAGCAACACCCATCATCGCTTCTGGCGTTAGTAACGCTGCCAATTGCTCTTCATTCATACTTTCTGTACCTGCTGGGCGCATGGGCAACACCCACCAGCGAATCTGAGCACTACTGTCCCACACCTTAATTTGCACCGAGTCCTCCAACTGGACACCAAATTCAGACAGGACCAGGCGCGGTTCACGGACTACTCTGGCACGGAAGGTTGGATCCTTAAACCAGTAGGGTGGTAGTCCCAGAGTTGGCCAAGGGTAGCAAGAGCAGAGAGTACAGACAATCACGTTATGGACATCTGGGGTATTCTCTACAATGCGCATGTGTTCGCCTTCGGCACCCGACATCCCTTCTGGGAAGTCCAGTTTTTCACAGGCCGCATTGCAATCTTTTAGCAGCAAGGCTTTGAACTCTGGATCAACCCACGCCTTCGCTACAATTTTGGCACCATTAAAAGGTCCCATCTCAGTTTCAAAGTAGCCAAGGATATTGTCGACCGTGTTCCCCGTAATGATGCCTTTTTCGATCAACAGAGACTCTAGAGCTTTGACCTTGGCCGCACTGAACGTTTCGCGATCAGCCCCATATTTAAATTCTGGATAGTTACTGGGCATAGCTCTACACGGCCTCCACGTAAGCTTCAAAAATATCGTTGTAATAGACCACATTAGGCTCAGTCACGGACTGCTCCCACAAGTCTTCTGCCTTGAAAAGTAAACTGTAGACCGGCATGGGGGTACCTATTCCATCTGCGGTCGGAAAGAAGTAGGTAAATGCGCCCTCGTAGACCTTAACCACTTCACCAACATGGCCTTTTAGATTTCCAGGCAACCGACTATGGGCAGCAGGAGATACATTCTTAATTCTGACTTGATCACCGACGTTGAACTTCGCAGGGGTTGGTAAGGGTCGCTTAGGAGAATCGCCCTCCCGCAAGTACTTCTCGACTTGAGTATCAATTTTGGCGTTGCCACCGCTGGGTAAAGGGGCTTTGGCTTTGGCACTATCTTGTAAAAACTCAGCAGTGCGAGCATCGAGTTCCTCTTGGGTGATGTAGCCTTCCTCGACAAAGAAGCCCGAAATCCCCCCCAGCCACTTCTCGTAATAGCGAATTCGGAAATATTCAAAGGGATGCATAGCTTCTGCGCCCTGTCGTAGGTGCCCCCAGGTCCAAAAACTCTTGAATTGAGTCGGGACTTTACTAATCTCGTATTGGGGTAACGAGGTATTGAGATGATTACTGAGGGCCATCATGGCGGTATGAATGCCAAAGATGCGCTTTTCCCAAGGTTCAACAAAGACCTCAGTTTCAGGAGTAATGGGGTCTAGGCCTTCTAGCCCCCCCAGATTATGCTGGAGTTTCATGGGTCTGTTTTATCCTCAATCAACAAGGGTTTAAGCGTGGGCATAGGTCTGCGCAAAACATTCTCGGAATCCGGTGCGGAGTTCGGCTTCATCTAGATTCCGACCAATAAAGACCAGTTCATTTTTGCGGGTTTCACCGGGCTGCCAGGGCTGACCGGGCCGACCATCCAGGGTCATATGCACCCCCTGAAACACAAACCGGCGCTCGGCATGATCCACGTCTAGAATGCCTTTCATCCGGAAAATATCAGCGCCTTTGGCTTGCACAAGCTGATTCAGCCAACGGTTGAGTTTATCGCTATCTACAGTTCCAGGCTCGGTAATGGCAATGGAATACACAGACTCGTCATGGTCATGGGCATCTTCGTCTAGGAACGCGGGATCGATGCTGAGGGCATTCTTCAGATCAAAGGCTTGCACACCGAGGATCGCATCTAGAGAAATATCACAGTTTTGGGTGGGATGCAGGGTTGCGATCGCATTCATCCCCCTAACCCTGGACTCCAATTTTTCTAAAGCCTCAGAAGACACCAAATCCGTTTTATTGAGCAAGATCACATCCGCAAAGGCAATCTGCTCCTGAGCTTCACTACTATCCCAGTGGTCGCCAATATATTTGGCATCCACGACCGTCACTACGGCATCTAACTGGGTATGCTTCAACATCACTTCATCCACAAAAAAGGACTGAATGACTGGAGCTGGATCGGCTAATCCCGTGGTTTCAATTACGAGGTGGTCGAAGCGATCGCGCCGCTGCATCAAATCGCCAATCATCCGAATCAGGTCTCCACGGACGGTGCAGCAGATACAGCCGTTATTCATTTCCAAAATTTCTTCATCGGCATTGAGCACCAGTTGGTGGTCAATCCCTACTTCCCCAAACTCATTAACGATGACGGCAATGCGTTGATCATGCTCTTCCGTAAGAATACGATTGAGTAACGTAGTCTTACCTGCCCCTAAATAGCCAGTCAGGACGGTGACGGGAATTTTTTGGATGATGGCCATGAACTTACTCTTCCCTAGAAAGACTATTGAAGCTATACCGCAGTCACCCGAAATCCGATGGTTCGATTGAGTGCGGTTTCGGTATATCCAGATCGGCTAGCGGAGCGAATCTTAGCAGGTGCATCCAGCCAGCCTCCGCCGCGAATAGTCCGCATCTGTGATCGTCGAACCTCTGTCCAGGCTTTGCCATCTTGGGGTGCCCCTTGATAAGTGCGATGCCAGTCATCTGCACACCACTCCCAAACGTTACCATGCATATCTTGAAGGCCAAAAGCATTGGCTGACAGTTGGCCCACAGACAGAGTAGATTGACGATAGGCTCCGGCAGGCTCGGCTTGATACGTGGTGGTGCCGATGTAGTCCGCCAATTGGCTAGTAATCGTATCCCCGGTGTGGAAAGGCGTTTGGGTTCCAGCCCGACAGGCATACTCCCATTGGGCTTCAGTGGGAAGTTGGTAGCGGCGACCCGTGTATTGCGTGATGCGATCGCAAAACTCAATCGCCTCTAACCAAGACACACTTTCCACGGGCCGATGCATCCCATGGAAATGAGAAGGATCCGGATCAAGATCGCGCTTGACTTTAGGCAGTGCCGCCACAGCCGCCCACTGTGCCTGAGTAATGGGGTGCTTACTCATAAAAAAGGCGGGCAGTTTGACTCGATGCCGGGGAAATTCATGATCTTGAGCCTCGACTTCAGACCTAGATGCCCCCATAAAGAATTGACCCGATGTGATTGCAACCATCTCCAAGGGCGCAGTTCCGCTGATGGACTCAGGGAAAAACCTAGCCCTGTGAGTTTGCTGCTGTTTGACCGCTCCAGTTTTGTCAATAGTGGTCACGTCAAACTCAAAAGAACTCAATCCTGATGTGCTGTGACTTTGAGGTTGAAGGAGAGCCACAGCCCGATCTTGAACCGTGACTAACAAGCCTACACCACCTGCATATTGCAGAAATTTTCTCCGCTTCATTCCCTCAACGACTCCCTCAATGACACAACAATGTTGGAAGACTGTGGCTTACATATGTGCATAGGTATAACAGTTGAATCCTGCCTAAAAAGTTGTGGATTAACGGTTATCCCAAAATCACAGAAGAGAGGAAGGTTGCCCCCATGCCACAAATTGCAAAGCCTGCAAACCGCAGCGGTAGTTCTGACATCTGATTCTGTTTGAGGATTGCTCGTCCAATCACACTCGCCCCTATCGAAATCACAAGCTGAATGACTGTAAACCCAGTCAGATAAGCCACCATAGGCGTCATGTCAGCTCCGACAATGGCTTCCCCATAGGCATAACCGTGGAAAAGTCCTGCGATCGCACCCAGACCTGCCACCATTGGCCAGTTTGGACTTTTTTTGAGGGCCAGCAAAATCCCAAACAGCAACACTGAGGCAGAAATGAAGAACTCAGGCGCGGGTAAATCTAGGCTCTGCAAATGAATACCCGTCCCCGCTAATCCTGCAATCCCAAAAGCAAGAGGAATCATCATGCCCTGGCGACTGAGGGCTGCCAGTAAACCCGCCGCAATGACAAATACAAAATGGTCTAAACCAATCACCGGGTGGGCAACACCCGACATAAACCCCTCAAAGAAATTAGACGGTAACCGTCCCCCGAGAGGATGGTGAGCCAAAGCAGTAGGAGCGAGTGTCAAGAATCCTAGCCCAGCCAATAGGGTTGCCCACAGAGAACGGGCCAAACGGGAATACTTCATTTCTGTCTTCATGGAAACTATGACAGTTGGCAAAATTGGCATCAGCACTTCCTAGCGAAAATTGAAATATCTATAGGTCCGGAAGACCTGCATGAACCTATGTTGGATAAACAGCTCACAATCCCAGGAGCTTGATAGGCAAAAGATAGGCCCATGGTCTACCACTTCTTGTAAGGGAGAAATTTCCCGCACATTGTCACTTGGACACGATCGCCTTTTGGATCGGGCACTTTATCCACTTCAATTGAAAAATCAATAGCGCTCATAATGCCATCGCCAAACTTCTCGTGAATGACGGCTTTCACGGGCACACCATATACCTGCATGATTTCGTAGAATCGATAGATGAGTGGATCCGCTGGAATCATCGGATCTAAGCCACCTTTCATCGGCGGCTCCATCAGCGCTGCTGCCATCTCCGAAGGTAAACCCAAAGCTTCGACTAGCTTGCCTGCTTCATCTGCGCCAGCACTGGCCTGACGGTAAATAACCGAGGCAATCCAGGTTTCATCGTAGCCGACGACCTTTTCGAGGTCTTCAAAAGAAATGCCCTTGGCTTTCTTGGCCGCTAACAGCTTTTCGGTTATTTCGGCAGTCGTCATAATCAATCGTCCTTTTATCTAAAAATATTGGGGGCGAGGCTTTCAGCCTAAATTCGAGACTGCTCAACGTAGCGAGTCTCACGATAGAGATGGGCCTCCATCTCGGTTCTGAGGGCATCGTATTCAGGATGGTGTTCAACGGCGTTGCGATCGCGCGGTCGCGGAAACGGCACATCCAAAATTTGGTCAATCTTAGCGGCAGGGCCACGGGTCATCATCACGATTTTGTCGGAGAGCAATAATGCCTCATCAATACTGTGGGTAATCATGATTACCGTCTTGCGGTGCTGCTCCCAGATCCGCTCAATTTCTTCCTGGAGGTAGCCCCGCGTCAACGCATCCAGTGCCCCAAAGGGTTCATCCATTAATAGAACTTTGGGGTTGATGGCTAATGCTCGGGCAATACCCACCCGCTGCCGCATCCCACCCGACAGTTCGTGGGGATGTTTGCGTTCTGCACCCTTCAGGTCTACCAGCTGAATATTTTCACTGACAATTTGCTGGAGCTGAGCCTTAGACAGTTTGGGATAGACGGTTTCTACTGCAAATTTGATATTGTCAGCGACAGTCATCCAGGGCATCAGCGCGTAGTTCTGGAACACCATACCCCGATCAGGTCCAGGACCCATAATGGGCCGATTATCCATAGTCACTGTGCCAGTAGAAGCTTCACTGAGTCCGCCAATAATATTGAGCAGCGTCGATTTACCGCAGCCTGAAGGACCAATAATAGTGACGAAAGTATTGTGCTCAACATCTAAACTGATCTCATCGATGGCGACGAAATCCGGTGAACTTTTGCGGTTCAAGAAGCCCCGCTTACCGGGAAAGACTTTTGAGACCTGGCGAAGACTGAGCTGAACACCGATGGGAGCTTCCATACTGGTTGGTATGTCGAGGTCAGAAACGGTATGCATAATCATGACCGTCCAAAAGAAACAAGGTTTTCAAGATAGGCAAAAATCTGATCGAGTATCAGTCCCACCATGCCAATGATGAAAATGGCGACCAAAATATTAGGGAGGTAGAGGTTATTCCACTCATTCCAGATGAAGTAGCCGAGGCCGCTGCCCAACAGCATTTCTGCTGCCACAATCACCAACCAGGCAATCCCCATACTGATGCGCAGCCCCGAGACAATATTGGGTAGCGCTGCTGGGATAATCACCTTAAAGATGGTGCGCAGCCGGGAAGCACCTAGGGTTCTAGAAACATTCAGGTAGTCATCACTGACGCTGGCGACCCCAAAGGCCGTGTTCACCAGCGTCGGCCAGATGCTGCTGATCATGATGATGAACACCCCTGTTTTTTCTGAATCTCGGAAGATATAAAGCCCCAATGGTAACCATGCTAGAGGAGAGATGGGCTTCAGCAACTGCACATAGGGATTGAACGCTTTCGACGCTACCTTAGACATCCCGATCAAAATCCCTAGGGGCACAGCAATGAGTGATGCAGCCGTATAGCCGATCGCCACCCGACGCAGGCTGATTAATAAATTCCAGCCAATCCCCAAATCATTGGGACCGTTATCGAAGAATGGGTTGGTGGTCCACCACCACAGCTCTTCCAGCGTTTTGGAAGCCGTGGGCATACCCTTTGCGAACCATTTCGCATTCGCCCCAACTTCCCAAAATGCTAAGAAGAGTCCCAAGGATAGCAAAAAGACAAGGGCGGCTTTGAGATTGTCGTTAAGCGCTACAGGTTTAGAAGAAGATGTACTAGATAAACTCGAACTCGCGGCCATTGTTATACCTCGGCTGCTTACTACACGCCATACTTAGCGATTTGCCCTTTGATATACGTACTAGGATCTGCCGGGTCAAATTCGTCGAAGGCCAATTTCTCAGTTCTATAGATGTCTTCAGGAGGAGATTGGTCCAGCTCAGATGCTAGCTCTCGGGCCAAATCAGTTAAGAAAACATCCTTGCCGACTTCGTCATATTTGCCTTCGATGGCCGTTTTTGCTTTGCCATCTCCTTGCAAATCCCAGCGCACGAGCTGCGATGAAATCCAGTTGGCAAAGCTTTGCCAAGGATAGGGGTCAAAATCAATCCGATCAGGAATGTCGAGGGTATTGCCGTTGCCATCATCAAACTTGCCTGTGAGGACTGCTTCCACCACTTCTGTGGGCTGATTCAGGAAAGCCCTTTCCGAAATCGCTTTGGCAATTGCGGGCCGATTCTTCAGATCGCTGGCGTACCCGGCAGCTTCAATAATGGACTTATTCAAGGCTCGAAACGTATTGGGATTCGTCTCAATCCAATCATTACTAGCGGCAAAAGCACAGCAAGGATGATTGGGCCACAGATCCTTCGTGAGTTTGTGGATAAATCCAACTTCTTCGTAGACCGCTCGCTGGTTAAATGGATCCGGCATCAAGTAGGCATCAATATCTCCGGCTACCATTTGGGCAATGCTGTCGGGTGGCGGCACAGCCCGAATCTTGACATCTTGATCTGGATCAATACCGCCAGTCGCTAGGTAGTAGCGGAGCAACAAATTGTGCATGGAGTAAGGGAAGGGTACCCCGATCACAAACCCTTTGAAATCTGATGGTCCTTTGACTTTGGCTTTGTGGCGATTGGCCACGGTAATAGCCTGACCATTGATGTTCTCAATACTGGCCAGCTTGACCCCAAAGGCGGAGGACCCTAATCCCAAGGTCATGGCAATCGGCATGGGAGCCAGCATGTGATACGCATCTAACTCACCTGCGATCGCAGAGTCACGCACTGCGCCCCAACTAGGCATTTTGACGACTTTGGCATTCAGGCCGTATTTCTTGTAGAACCCCAGCGGCTCCGACATAATAATCGGCGTGGCGCAGGTGATCGGGATAAAGCCAATCTGGAGATCTGTTTTTTCTAGATTGTCGGGGACTTCTGCTTCACCTGCCACATTGGGCGCTTGAGATTGCTCAGAATTAGGCGTGCAGTTGGTCAAAGCGACTAGGGCAGCCCCTACAGCAACATTGCGTAGAAATTCTCGTCGAGTTGTACTACTAATCCGTTGGGCATCGCTAAAAAATCGACCCGCTTGGGGACCAAAGGCCGCGCCGAAAGCTTGATCCAACCCACCCGCAAGCTTGATTAAGTCATTGACCAATCGTTCTCGCTTGGGGTCGCCCCTGGAGACGGTCTTCAAGAACAGTTGCTTTCGCAGTTCCGTTTGACTAATCGTATCGGCAAGACCAAAGGTATCCGGCTTGTACAGCCGCATCTTGATCAGGTCATCAATCATATCTACCGGGTCACTGGGCAATGTTTCCATGTACTGCCAGTGGTCCTGACTCAGATGAGATCCACCGCAAGTCGCACAGAGTTGATCCAGTTCACTAAGTTGACCGCGTTGACAGAGGAAATTTCCCTGATTTTGTGTAGGACTATTAAATGAAGCTACCGCCATAATTGTTATGGGTGTTTCTAAGATTGAATTAAATTAGACCCTACTTTTTAAGATGTCTTTGTATTATTTGATACGAGTTAAATAAGTAGGCAAAATTCAAAAAATAATCTATAACTCTCAACACGGAATTATCGAGGCTTCCACCATCTGCCTCAATGATTTAATTTACTAAGTTCATGCTATTGAAGAATATTCAGCCTCTAGCTTAAACATGAGTGTCTTCATGTATTCCCTTGCTAGTAAAAGGTGCAAAACTCGTTCGGGAGGCATACAAGGCAGAGTTCGTGCAAGAGATAGCATAGCCTGTCCAAGCAGGTGTTTCTTATTAAAACATCGGATTTTCTAATTCGAAAATTAGAGCTTAACGAGAAATCTAATACTACTCAACTAAGTATATATTTGCAGCTCAAAACTACATAGAAACACAAGTCTCACGCAAAGCATGATAAAGCGTTGCGTGATCGCTTTCGGGAAAATATACTTACACTATCTTTCTGCTGGTTCAGACCATATCAGCTACTCCATCCTGATGACATTGGATTATCTATGGCAGTCATAGGATTTTCTTTCGATTTGTATGGGGGTGTTCATTTCAGATGTCGTCATCTGTTGAGGTTGAATTGCCTATGATCGGAAAGGGTGAGTTGGCTTATCCAGGAGACAATCTCTGACTTACAAGTTGTTTTGTACCGTATTGTTCTCTCCGTTAGATATCTACATCCACTGAGGATGTCAGTTCAAGTACGTGTCCAATTAATAGAATGAAGTGCTATGTCTGCTCTGACACCAGACACATTAGTCGAGAACCCATCTTCTCCAAACTCCAAAATTTGGACAGACGAGGCGTTTATGGCCTTACCGGATGGGCATCGCTACGAAATCGTTAATGGAGAATTGGTTGAAGTGGAGAATTCTGGGGCTAGGCATGGCTATATTTGTAGCCTGTTGGTGGCTACTTTGATGAACTACGTTTTAGCCGAAAAGCTGGGGGTTGTTCTAGATTCTAGTACTGCCTTTAAGCTCAAGAGTGGCAATAAGCGATCGCCTGATATTTCATTTTTTGCCAAAGAGCGTTTGCAGGAACTGAAAGAGCTACCCACTGGCTTCTTGGAAGGTGCGCCAGATTTAGCAGTAGAGGTCCTCTCACCCGGAAATACAGTTGAAGAGATTCACGACAAGCTTGTGGAATACTTCGAGAGTGGCTCGCGCTTAGTGTGGGTCATTCATCCAGATGAGCAGTATGCCTTGGTCTATCGGACGGCCCAAGAGCCGGATCGTTTACTCAAACGGAACGACTTTCTGGAAGGGGAAGAAGTGATTCTAGGATTCAAGATGCCTGTCGCTGATCTTTTTCAAAAGCTACTATTTTGAGACTGTTAGGTCCTAGCGATCAAGATTGCCTATTCCTATATCAAATCGATACAAACAGCTATTGTTGATTCCAACAAGTGGGAGTTTGTAGGTGGGTTTGGATACAATAGTCTAGAACAGGGCGATGATTCTCATGCAAACCACCACTCTCTATGATCAAGACTTTTACGCCTGGACTCAGCAACAGGTAGAGCTGCTGCAAGCACAGCAGTGGGAGCTAGTGGATATTCAAAACCTGATTGAGGAGATTGCATCATTGGGTAGGCAGGAACGGCAGGAGCTTCGCAATCGATTGGGGGTGCTGCTGGGACATTTGCTCAAGTGGTTCTATCAGCCAGAAGCTCGTTCTCGTTCTTGGACGGGAACAGTTCGAGAGGAACGTTATCGCATTGATCGGCTTCTCAAGGAAAATCCTAGCTTGAAGCCTTACCTTTCTAAGGCTATCGAGTTAGCTTATCCTTTGGCCCTAGCCTTAATCGAGCAAGAAACTCCCCTCGACCCCAAACAACTTCCCCCATCCTGCCCTTTCTCCGAAGCTCTAATCTTTGATGAGCCGATAGAATTGAAGCTGTAAAATCTTCGGATGGGCTGCTTGGTTTTTGATAAAACTTAGAGGAGTGTTGTACCTTGGCTTGGATACCTAGCGGGACACTAACCTACAAGCGTGGAGAGAATATGGTGGGTTGATCTTCAGCCCGTTGTAGGTCATGAAACTGGTAGAGAGCGCCCTTGCTTAATTTTGCAAAATGACATTGGCAATCAAAATGAAACGACAACAATAGTTGTCCCCCTATTACCGGGAACTAAGACTTATCCGTTTGTTGTGAATGTTATACCAACCCCACAAAATGGACTAAAGGGGAAACGATATATCAACTTAAGTTACTCCTATTTTGCCGCCAAATCTGGGGCGATAAACCATGAATCTGGCGAAATTGACGAATAAAGTAGCCCGTGTCAGCATAGCCTGCATCAGCAGCAATCTTTTTGATTGATTGATCCGTTTTAGACAAGAGTTTGCGGGCTTGAGTCATGCGACGTTCAATAATCCACTGTTTCACAGAGCGACCTGTCTGACTATTAACTAGGCTTGTGAGATAGGCCGGAGAATAGCCCGCCACACTTGCTATCTCTCGGAGTTGAATTGGATTCTGGTAATGCTTTTCGATGAATTGAAAGACAGAGTTGAGTTGAGGGCAGTCTGGGAAAATGCTGGTGGGTGCGTCAGTTTCTGCTGACGGTGGGTGGAGATCGGCATGGCGTTGGAGACGAGTTGCGATCGCATCCAAAAACACCCCCACCGTACAGGGCTTCGTCAAATAATCATCGGCCCCTAAATTCATCCCCATTCGCAGTTCGGGCATCGTTGCCTTTGCGGTCAAGAAAATAAACGGTAGGCTAGCCGTATCAGGCGATTGGCGCAAGGTTGAGAGCACCTGATACCCATCCATATCCGGCATCATAATGTCACATACCACCAGATCAGGATGGTGGGTTTGGGCCAATTTCACCCCCTCAGACCCGCAACTTGCTTCCAAAGCGCCGAATCCCTCAAAGGATAAACTGCTCAGAAATAATCTCCGAGTTTGGGCTTCATCCTCAATAATGAGAATTGTTTGAGTCATCACTCCAGCTTCAATAAAACAGATTGCCCAACGGTTAAGTCAGGATTACAGATGGCTGCTACCAGGTATAACCTTCACTTAACCGTTTTACGGAAGGCGCTTTGGTGTAATGGATAACAGTTTGACCGGGAAGACAGGCCAGCCTACTGTGCAAGAGCTAGAAACTCTACGGCGACAGAATGAGTTAATTCTCAAGGCGGTGGGTGAAGGCATCTATGGCCTAGATTTAGAAGGGAACGTCACCTTCGTCAACCCAGCCGCGGCCGAGATGATTGGCTGGGCCATACCGGACCTGATCGGCCAGTCCATGCACTTGGTCTTGCACCATTCCCATGTTGATGGCAGCCCCTATCCCCGCGAGACCTGTCCTATTTACGCTGCGTTTAAGGATGGAGCCATTCGCCGGATTACGGATGAAGTATTCTGGCACAAAGATGGCACCTCATTCCCAGTGGAATATATCAGCACTCCTATGCATGATGAGCAGGGTCAGTTGGTGGGGGCTGTGGTCACCTTTCGGGATATCTCAAAACGCAAATGGGCAGAGGCCATCCTCCAGCAAACCAATGAGGCGTTAGAACTAAAGGTACAAGAACGTACAGCAGAGTTATTGCAGGCCAATCGGCAGCTTCAGGAGTTGAGTGACTTGCGATCGCGCTTCGTTTCCATGGTGTGTCATGAATTCCGCAATCCATTGAACAATATCGTTTTGTCAGTTTCTTCTCTAGAGCGCTACGATCAGCGCTTGTCAGCAACTCAGAAACAAGACTATTTGCAGGCCATCGTCGCCAACACAGACCGCATGACGGCCATGATTGACGATATTTTAGTGATTGGCAAAATTGAGGCCGATCAGTTGGCTCTAAAGTCTACTGAGATGGATCTGGTCACGTTTTGCCAAGATTTACTGACAGAGTTGCAGCCCACGACTCAAGGCCATCAGCTAGCGTTCGTTTGCGATCGCTTAAGGCTGGAGGTCGTGATTGATGAGCAGTTATTGCACTCGATTTTGGTCAATATTTTGCACAATGCCATTCGCTATTCTCCCAAGGCAGGTCTGATAGAGTTGAAGCTAGTTCACGAGCAACAACACCTGACATTCCACATCGTTGATCATGGCTTAGGGATTCCTCAGGTAGATCAGTCCCTGTTATTTGAACCCTTTCACCGGAGCAAGAATGTGAGCAACATTCCTGGAACAGGCTTAGGGCTGAGCATTGTCAAGCACTTTGTAACGTTACTAAATGGCACAGTTTCCTTTGAGAGTGCTGTGGGCATAGGGACAACATTTACGGTTAGCTTGCCTGTAATAGTGCCCCAATGATCATGCATAAATAACTATGGGGTAATTGGTGGTTTCAAATATATCGAAAAATCCTCAGGAGTTCTTTCTGTAAAAACTTGGAAGTAAAGGGGAAAACTAAGGATAGCAGCTAACTTACGGACTGCACACTTCTTGAGGATGAGAGGAATCTCATCAAATACTGGGGTAACAATGGCTCAACCAACAACAACTGCTCAGCACTTGAGAGCATCAATTAAACTGACTAAGCCAAGTCTGTTGGCTGACGTACCCAGTGACTACAATCCTCGACAAGTATTCAACTTTCTGCGGCATAAAGCCACGAATTACGATGCACTGATTGAACAGCATCAGCAGAAGTACGGGAATATCACTCCTGCCGAGATTAAAGCTCTGACTCAAGGAGCTGCTGATGTAGTAGTCAATGCCTTACGTGCCGAAAATGACGAGCTTTTGCAAGGAAAAGCGAATACTATTTTTGCCAAGTTCTCCCGTAAACTAATTACGTTAATGGGGCTGGGACCAGATGTAGATTTACAAGCGATTTACGAAGCAACTAAAACGCTCAAACGATCTCAGTCAATGTTCAAATCATGGAATGAGCGATATCGACGCCAGAAAGAGATGATCTTAAAATTGACAGTCTCAGTAGATCCTGAGCTTCGTCAAAATATTGAAGCCATTTACAGTGCTACATCAAAAGAAAAGCTTAATCAGCTTGAGGAGGCATTATTCAATGGCTAGGCACAAGCATGGCATCCAGACAATGAAGCTAATTGCCATTAAGAAAGAATGCTATGCGATCACTTGTGTTACTTCAACCTCAGAACTACGCCAACAGTACGTCACCCTATGTACAGGTCAAGATTTTCGAACACGCAAAAGCTGGGAATATGTGCTCAAAAATCTGCGTAAAGATGGAGACTGGTTGGGTATTAAAGTCTCCGACCTTGAAAAGTTGGTGGCAAAAGAAACTAAACGAGCTAAGTCTAAACTGAAAACTCTACATTTTCATACTGATCGACCTGCAATGGATATGGCAGCTGAGAATGATGACTAATCTATCTAATCTTCCACCTGTTAGCGCTATCTACCGAGTGCTCCATCAGGGATGTGTTGTCTATGTTGGTAGAGCAATGAACCTGAAAGGTCGCTGGCAAAACCATCACATCTACCCTAAATTGCAGGAACTATATAGTGATAACTGGCATATTGAATGGGTAGAAGTCTCAGAGTCAAACCTCGATAGAGCTGAGGCATATGCATATAGAGAATTTAAACCCACACTCAATGTCCGAAATCCATCTGCAAATCTAAGTAACCTCAGTTCGGATTAAGCCCATTTTTGAGATCCTTCTGTAGAAGGATGCAAGTTTTAGCTTACGCAAGAATTAGAATCTTAGCTTATCCCGAACTCAGGTTTCCTAGATTAATGGAAGAACAATAGGTTAAAAGTTAGGATGTATTCGGAATCTACCAAGGCAGTTGGCTCCCATCCCAAGAAAAGAATTGGCCACTATTGTCTTTGCTTAGCCCATCGAGAACAGCCGATAGCTGCGTGACCGTCCGATCTACAGAAAATAGCTTTTCCGGCGGTACATTTTGCTGAAAGGGTTTTGAAAGTTTAGTGTCCGTTGTCCCCGGATGTAGCGTCACCACAATAGTCTGCGGACTACGACGTCGATACTCAATAGCTGCCGTGTGCATGAACATATTCAGCGCTGCTTTGGAGGCCCGATACCCATACCAACCCCCCAGACGGTTATCACCAATACTGCCAATCTTGGCGGAGAGGGTGGCAAAAATACTACGATCTTCGTGCTTGAGCAAAGGCAAGAGATGTTTGGCCCACAGTGCTGCCCCAATACTGTTGACCTGAAAATACCAAGTTAACTGTTCAGCATTGAGTTGCCGGAGTCCTTTTTCAGGCTGCAATTCCTGCTCATGGAGAATGCCGACGCAGTTAATTACCCAGTGTATTTGATTCCCTGTGGCTTGAATTTGCTCACAGCAAGACTCAATCTGTGCTTCTTGCGTGACATCAACGGCGATACAGCGAACCCGAGTAGGATGCTGTTCTGCCAAGGCTAACAATCCTATCGCTGTATCTATTGACCGATAGGTGGCATAAATGGTCTTGATGTCAGACTTTTGTAGCAGATGGTGGACGAAACCCAACCCGATGCCTTGACTCGCCCCAATCACTAAAGCATTCGAGTTACTCATACCAGTAGAGGGTTAATGACGGCAAGCAAAACTCTAACATCGAAATAGATCCTAACAATGGCTAATCCCTTCTTGGCGGGCTGCTTGCTCCACTGCCGAGGCCACCGCCGTCGCTACTCGCTCATCAAACACAGACGGAATAATATGATCACGGTGGAGTTCATCGCTGCCAACGAGAGCTGCGATCGCATAAGCTGCTTGCAAGTGCATCGTCGTCGTAATTGCCCCCGCTCGACAATTGAGTGCTCCGCGAAAGATACCCGGAAATGCCAGAACATTATTGATTTGATTAGGATAGTCGCTCCGTCCCGTGGCAATCACCGCCACATCATTTTGAATCAATTCAGGCTGAATTTCGGGAATGGGATTGGCCATGGCAAACACAATTCGATCCGAGGCCATCGTGCTCACCATCTCTGGTGTCAACACACCCGGCGCACTCACGCCTAGAAACACATCGGCCCCTTGGAGGGCATCGGCTAAGGTTCCTGATTGTTCAATCGCCAAGGATTGTTTCGTCGCGGTTAAGTTCGGGCGATCGCGGCTGACAATCCCGGTGCGATCGCACAGACGAATCGTGTTTACCCCTGCTTTTTGCAACAACCGAGCAATGGCCACGCCAGCCGCTCCAGCGCCGTTAATCACAATTTGAATCTCGGCAAAGGTTTTATCCACAAGCTTCAGGGCATTGATTAAAGCCGCCAGCACGACAATGGCGGTGCCATGCTGATCATCATGAAAGACCGGAATAGCCAGTTCTCGCCGTAGTCGTTCTTCCACTTCAAAGCAGCGGGGCGCGCTAATATCTTCCAAATTGACACCGCCAAAGACGGGGGCGATTCGCTTCACCGTCTCTACAATCTCATCCACGTCTTGAGTGGCCAGACAGATGGGAAAGGCATTAATGTTGCCAAATTCTTGGAAGAGCATGGCCTTACCCTCCATCACTGGCAAGGCAGCCTCAGGCCCAATATTCCCCAATCCCAACACGGCACTGCCATCTGTAACGACTGCCACAGTATTGCTCTTGATGGTGTAGCGATAGACCTGATCTTTTTCTTGGGCGATCGCCGTACAAATGCGACCCACCCCTGGTGTATAAGCCATGGACAGATCATCCTGGCTGTGGAGTGGTAGCTTGCTTTGCACTGAGATCTTGCCGCCTCGGTGGCAATCAAAGGTACGATCCGAAATTTCCAGCAACGTAATTTCAGGCAGTGTTTTTAAGGCATCCACGATGGTCCCTGCATGTTCCGTGCTGGCAGCATCAATCGTAATTTCACGGGTGAGCGATGTGTGGGTGCGCTCCAAGAGGTCAATGTGGCCTAGACTGCCGCCAGCCGATCCAATGGCTTGTAACACTCGCGCTAACATGCCCGTTTGATTGGGTAGTTTCAAACGAATGGTGAGGCTAAAGCTAGAGTTAGGTGTGAGTTGGACCATGTTGATATCTACCGTACGTCAGAATAATTGCAAACTACCGCTCCCAATTGTACTGGCATAGGAATCTACCAAAAGGCACTCTTCGCAACATCTCCACAAAATCTTTTTGCTAACTTCTACTGCATACAATTGATTTATATTTTCAATAAGTGATATATTTTCGATTGAGATCAAATCGCATTAAGTCCTATTGATTGCTCAACGCTGGGGGCAGCTTGACCAATATTTGTAGTTGAATTTCAATTCGCTATCAAAAACTACTGGCATCTCTATCTATTCTCTTATTGAGAGTATGTCAGCTATTTGTGCACGTTGTTGCTAACAACGTTGCGACTTCGCCAGACCTAACCGTGCTAATCATAATGTTGCCAACAATGCCTAAAAACCTCAGTTGTGTTTTTCTTTGCTCAATCCTGTTGTCCGCGACCAGTATCAATGGAGTCAAGGCCAATTTCATGGCAGAGTCCTCCCGTCCGCAGACCGTGGCCCAAAACAACGTTGATCTTAAGCCCTACATTGAGAACTACGCAGAGCTGGTTTACCGAAACTATCAAGATGCCCAGACCCAAGCTGTAGCGATGCAAGCTGCGATCGCAGCTTTTCTCAACGACCCCAATGAGGCTACCCATTCAGCAGCAAAAGACGCTTGGATTAAGGCTAGACAAAGCTATCTGCAAACAGAAGCCTTTCGCTTTTATGAAGGACCGATTGACGCCATTGATCCCGAAACGGGCGAAGAAGGCCCAGAAGGTCGAATCAATGCTTGGCCCATGAACGAAGCCTTTATTGACTACGTCAAAGCTAAACCCAACAGTGGCTTGATTAACAATCCTCAATTTGACGTGTCCATCGCCACGATTCTAGAGCAGGACCAGGTTACAGATGAAGCTGATGTCACCACGGGTTGGCATGCGATCGAGTTCTTACTATGGGGACAAGACTTTAACACTGACGGTCCTGGTCAGCGTAGCTTCCAAGACTTTTTGCCCAATCAAAAGAATAGCGATCGCCGCCGTCAGTATTTGACCCTAGTCACCCAGCAACTCGTGGCAGACTTAACCTTTCTAGAATCAGAGTGGAAACCGGGTGCAGAAAACTACCGCGCTGAGTTTGTCCAGGCTGACCCCAAAGCTACCATTGGCAAAATCTTCACTGCTTTGGCCACCTTAAGTGCCTTCGAAATGGCTTCAGAACGGATGACCGTGGCTTTAGACAGCGGCAGCCAAGAAGACGAACATTCTTGTTTTAGCGATACCACCCATCAAGATTTTGTTTACAACGCTCAAGGCATTTATAACGTTTACTTTGGTGACTATGCTGACTACCAGGGCAAAGGCTTTGATGAACTCTTGGCCCAAATCGATCCTGCATTTAACCAGAAAGTAACAGCAGCCCTCCAGCAAACTCAACAAACTGTTGCCCAGATCGATCAGCCTTTCGACCAGGTTTTAGCCTCTGCTCAAGGCAGTCCCCCACGGGCTGAAGTAGAAGCAGCAGTCACCTCTTTAGAAAATCAAGCAGAAACATTTACCCAACTGGGAACTGTACTAGGAACCAAGGTTGAAATCTTAGCCGAATGAAGTTCAAGTACTTATCTCTAGTCTTATGTGCCCTCTTCACAGCCCTGACTATTCTGATGGTTCAGGGTGTAGGCTCAACGCAAGCATCCTTCGTTGCCGATAATCGTACTGCCTTATCTGGAGGGCCCGCTGCGACTATCTCCAAAATCACAAAAACAGCCTTTGCCCAACCGATCAAAAATTTGGATCGTGATAGACGACGTATCTTTGTCTTTGGTGACCATTTATTTAATACTCAATGGGTACAGGCCCCCAGCTCAGTCTCTACACTAGATGGCCTAGGGCCGCTCTTCAATCGAAATTCTTGTGCCGGTTGTCATGTCCGAGATGGTCGAGGCCGCCCCCCATTGCCCAGCGAAGGACGGATGTTATCCAAATTGATCCGTTTGAGTATTCCTGGTCAAGACGAAGTCGGGGGACCACTTCCTCATCCTCTTTATGGTGGGCAGTTACAAGAGCAAGGCATCTTAGGGGTTGCCCCTGAAGGCCACACCCAGATTACCTGGCAAGAAAAATCGGGGGCCTTTGCAGATGGCACCTCTTTTAGTATTCGACGTCCTAATTATACGTTTACGGATTTGAGCTATGGTCCTTTGGGGAAAGACGTTCTGTTTTCGCCTCGGGTTGCTCCAGCAGTGTTTGGCCTAGGATTACTGGAAAATATTCCAGAAGCAGATATTTTGCAGCATTCTGATCCTGAAGATCACGACAAAGACGGTATTTCTGGTCGTCCCAATTACGTCTGGGACATCGAACAACAAACCAAACGTCTGGGATTCTTGGGCTGGAAAGCCAATCAACCCAGCCTTAAACAGCAAATTGCCAGTGCTTTCAATGGCGATATTGGTTTAACCACCTCCCTACTCCCAGGCGTAAGCTGTCTTGAAGGGCAAACCCAATGTCTGCAAGAAGGCAAATTTGGTGATCAGCCCGAGGTCAGCGACGAATTCTTAGACAAAATCACGGCCTATATAACTTTGATAGCAGTGCCCGCTAGACGGAATATTACCGGAGAACTAGAGCAGCAAGGCGAAAAGCTGTTTTACCAGGCTCAATGTGCTACCTGTCATACTCCTAAGATGGTCACAGGTCAAACCTCACCCCATCCAGAATTCAATCAGCAAGCTATTCACCCTTATACCGATTTATTGCTACACGATATGGGGGAAGGATTAACGGACAATCGACCTGATTTCGACGCCCAAGGTCAAGAATGGCGAACACCCCCCCTCTGGGGCATCGGTTTAGTCAAGAATGTGAACAAGCATACATTTTTTCTCCATGATGGTCGGGCTCGGAATCTAACAGAAGCCATCCTCTGGCATGAGGGTGAGGCACAAACCTCTAAATCGTCTTTTCTCCAAATGTCCAAAGCAGATCGAGCTGCACTGATAAAATTCCTCAACTCACTTTAAGAAGCTTGGCAATCCAACTCTGCCAAGCTCAAAGCCTAACTTTTAGGGCTTCGGGGGCAAGTTCGAGAAAACGTTCTACAGGAATGGCCCAACTCGAACGTTGCATCACATCCTGTAAGTTCGCATTAGGCTTGGAGCCATCTGTAAAGATATAGGGGTCACCCCAAAGGGGGTGAGCATGCATTCCATTAATCGCAATGACTTGTCCTTGACGATTCAATACAGGCCCCCCACTCATGCCCTTTTCCACGGGATTGGTATAGCCCACTTGATAACCTCCCTCCAACATCTTGGGAGAAACCAAAGAAACTTGCCCCTGAGTGAAGTGAAATTTCGGTTGAGAGCCACCTTCATTCTTAACTGGAAACCCTGCTGCAAAGACGGGGGTTCCAGTTGCAAGTGAAAGCGCTGGACCCAGCGTTGCCACTGGATAAGCTACCTCGGTACTCTGAAATTGGAGCAAGGCCAAATCATCACTCTGGAAGCCAGGATGAGTTTGAAGCACAGCCTGATATCGTCGACCATCAGACATAACAATCTGCAACCGCTTGCCAAATTCCACAACATGTTGATTGGTAATGACGGTATAGGCTTGATCTTGGCGATGAATCAAAATACCCGAACTCCAACGGTCATCCACCCAGACTGTGACCGTAATTCTCTGAGCACGACGACGTAACCATTCCATCTGCTGGGCTGATAGGCTGCTCTCCACATCAGGCATAGCCAGTCTTGTTGCGGATGGGCAGTCGGCAGCCTTGGTTGTTCCCGGTACGGATACAACCATGAGGCTAGCAATACATAAAGAGAGATAAAAGCTCAGAGGCATGAGCAATAGATCATATGGGCTTACCAGATCGGTTGTTCTGGAGAGGGGATTACCTGAGGATCAGTCACTCTTCCTTCTACAGGAGAAACAACGGGCTGATTCTCCAAAAATTCATCCATACTGATATAAACCCGCTCATAAGTCTCATTGAGTGGATTGTTCGTTGCTCTTGTTCGCAAATCCAGAAGCTGCTTTAGGGTTTGGCCAGGATTGCTCTCAGGCTTAAGTGTGAATAAAACACCTGTACATTGTTCATTGGCAGCAGGAGCGACACAGACTACATTTTGTTGTGTGTGTCTATCCCTTTCTGTGGTTAAGAAATTTAGCGTTCCCTGACGATAGTACTGTTCAAATAGATCGGACACTCTCCGGCAACGTGCTGCTGGTGTCCAGCCTGATCCAGCAAAATAGTCTGATGTCCATCGGATAACAGGGACTTGTCCCCGCTTTGTTGCCGCTAATGTCGCAGGAGAACCCTGGATTTGACCACAGCTAAATCGTCGTTCCTGGGCATATACCCTATCGCTATTCCAGAGCACGCCTAAGGAGACAAGCCCCGTGTATAAACATAGGGAAGAAGTCATCATCAGTAACTTCATAGTCATCCACATACCTCAAATCGCTCATACGGATCTATAGACTGACAATGCTGATAGAGAAAAATGATCCCCCAGTTCTATCAATCTGCACTTCATAGGTGAGATAGGACAGTTAGAGTTGCCCAATCGCTCGAAGCTTGAAGTAGCTAAATCTTCGACGGACTCAACATTTGACTGTTGATGCAACTTTTACCAAAGACCCAAAGGCGTTGTTGTTGGAGACGATTTTGATTGAGATGAGGGATTATCCACCGGAACGACTTCTTCAAGTTGACTTGGGTTGGTGGTCTGGGTTGGCGTTCCGTCTACAGGTGCCTTGTTTAAAAAGTCTTCCATGTTGATATAAACACGGGCCGCTGACTCATTGAGAGGTCCTGTGGCCCGATACCGAACATCCAATAACTTTTGTAGGGTTTGCCCAGGATTACTTCCCGGTTTTAAGGTAAATAACAACCCACTGCAAGGCCCTCCTTCGCGGTTGGCCACACAAACAACGGATTCCCGATTCATCCTACCTGTTGTCAAGAAATTCAATGTGCCTTGCTGATGGTAGGCTTCAAAACGGTCAGAGACTTCTTGGCATCGAGTCTGTGGCGACCAACCAGATGCACCAAAATAATCGGAGGTCCACCGAATCACGGGCACAGGGCCACGTTTGGTTTTAGCCATGGTGGCGGGGGCACCGCCGCTGGCAGCACAACTAAATCGTTGCTCACTTGCTTGAGCAGGCTGGCCACTTGCTCCTAAAGTTACACCAGCCATCACGGACAAGGCAATAAGAGATGTGAGTTGCTGACGCTTCATAATGCCGTCTGAGCCCCATTGACCTGGAAAGTTACAACTCAGGTATATCACTTCTATCGTAAGAATGGCAAAGCTTAGATCACACGCCAACATAGACTCAGATCACTAACTATTCTCCAAAGCCCTGTATTACCAAGCTGTCTATCTGTTCAATTCGCATTCGACAATTTTAATGAAGCATGCTACTGCTTGTGTTCAGTCTATTATTTGATGCTTCTGCCGCTCAGTTCTGCTTGAACTGGATCTAGCGACAAATTCTTAGGCTTAGAGGTAGAGGAAGAGGTCATGTCTACAACATCAGTAACCGGATTCCGAGACATAATGGTTGAAATTGTCCGACTGACGTTATCGGGGAAGATCACCACTAGAGCATTTTCTGGGGCATGGTCCAGTGCCCATGCGATCGCTGCCATCTCATCGAGTTGAATTAAGTGAGAGACCGCTGCATCAGAGTCTGCTGACACCTGACTGATACCCTGAACAATCAGCTCTGCTGCATTCCCTTGCGGACGACCCCGATTATCATCATCTTCTTTGACAATAATTTGGTCGAAGAATGTTGCCGATAGTTTACCTAAATCAATCAAATCTTGATCTCGGCGATCGCCAGGTCCTCCCACCACTCCAATCGCGGGTCCAGACCAATTCTTCACAAAGCTGCCGACTGCTTCGTACCCCGCTGGGTTGTGGGCATAGTCTACCAGTACATGAAAGTGATCGAGGTTGAACAAATTCATCCGCCCGGGTGTCTGCTCAACAGAGGCTTTGAAGCTGTGCAACGCTGTCCGGATTTGCTCTACTTTCACGCCCTGAACAAAAGCGGCCAGACTGGCTGCTAGGGCATTAGCAATCATAAAGGGAGCCCGTCCGCCTAATGTCACTGGGACTCGCTCAGCATTCTCAATTCGGTGAATCCAATCCTGCTGCAAAATCGCCAGGTAGCCCTGGTCATAAACGGCGGCGATTCCTCCCTGCTGGACGTGAGATCGCACCAACGAATTCTCAGGATTCATGGAAAAATAAGCAACCTTACCTCGTACCTGATCAGCCATCTCTGCAACCCTCTGATCGTCGGCATTAAGTACGGCATAGCCATCCGCGTGGACCGCCTCAGCAATCACCCCTTTCACCCTTGCCATTTGGTCAATGGTATTGATATCTCCCAAGCCTAAATGATCGGCTGCCACATTCAAGACCACTCCCACATCACAGGCTTGGAAAGCCAGACCGGATCGCAGAATGCCGCCCCGTGCCGTTTCCAAAACCGCAATATCCACCGTTGGGTCTTGGAGAATGAGCTGGGCGCTTTGGGGTCCAGTGGTATCTCCCTTCTCTACCAGATGATCACCGATATAAATGCCATCGGTCGTGGTAAAGCCCACAGCCTCATAAACCTGGCGAAAAATATGCGCGATCAGACGAGTGGTGGTGGTCTTACCATTGGTTCCCGTTACTGCCACAATCGGAATTCGCGTCGGAGCACCGGGGGGAAACAGCATCTGGAGAATAGGCGCAGCAACATTGCGACCAATCCCTCGACTCGGAGCCACATGCATTCGCAGCCCAGGAGCAGCATTAACCTCCACAATCACACCATCCGCATCACCTAAGGGCTGAGTGATATCCGTCGTGATCACATCAATGCCTGCCACATCCAAGTCGATAATGCGAGAGACCCGTTCTGCTAACCAAACTGTTTCTGGATGAATCTCGTCGGTGCGGTCAATGGCGATCCCGCCTGTACTCAGATTGGCCGTTGCCCGTAGGTAGCACATCTGGTCAGGTTGCAAAACAGTATCGAGGGTAAAGCCTTGACAACCCAGCATTTCATCAGTAGCGTCATCTAGTTGGATATGAGTAAGAATATTATCGTGACCTGCCCCCCGACGAAAGTCTTGGTTTTCTTGTTCAACTAGGGTCGCAATTGGATCTTGGCCATTCCCGACGACATGGGCAGGCACCCGCTCCGCTACCGCCACCACTTTATGGTTGACCACTAAAATCCGGTGATCTCGGCCCTGATAAAAATGTTCAACAATCACACCGGGAGAGATGTCCCTGGCTCGGTCATAGGCGACTTCCGCCTGTTCCTCAGATTGGATATCAATCGTAATCCCACGTCCGTGATTGCCATCCAAGGGCTTAATCACAATTGGGTAGCCCCCTAGATCTTCGATGGCGTCTCTTAATTCGCTCAAGGCATAGACAACCTTACCCAAGGGAACAGGAACACCCATACGGGTCAACATTTCTTTGGTTCTTTCCTTATCGCAGGCCAGCTCAACCCCAAGAACGTTGCTATAGGAAGTCAAGGCTGCCTGTAGGCGCTGCTGATATTTACCATAGCCAAATTGAAACAGATCGCACTTCTCCAGATGAAACCAGGGAATACCAAGGGCTTCTGCCTCTCGCACAAGAGCCTCAGTGCTGGCACCCTGAACCGCCTCAGTCCGCAGTGCTTTCAAGTCATCTAAGTCTGTCTGCAGTTCAGCCTGAGGATAAGTGCCCGTCGCTACGATGCTCTGACATAATCGCAGCGCTGCTCTAGTGGCATAGCGCCCAGCCGCCTCAGTTTGGTACTCAATAACAACTTGATACATTCCAGATGTTGCCGTTTCTCGGGTCCGCCCAAACCCAACGGGCATATCGGCTAAGGTCTGGAGTTCTAGAGCGACATGCTCCAAGATATGCCCCATCATCGTCCCTTCCCGTACCCGGCTGAGAAATCCGCCTCGACACCCTGGTGAACAGTAGTGTTCCTCTAGGCTTGGCAAAACTGTTAATAGTCCATTATAAAAACCGGGAATAGTATTGGAAGGACTATCTGCTAGCTCTTCTAAGTCCAGTCGAATGAGAACGAGCTTTGAGCGGCGAATACTCCAGTAATTGGGGCCTCGAAGTGTTTGGGTTTGGAGAATCTTCATAATATATAGAGGGCTGCTTAACAAATTCCCTAGAAGGCTCTTGAGCTGACTTCAAAAACTGAATATAAACCTGAGCTTGCAGTAGAAACAAAAGAGCTAAGTTTAGGAATCTTCCGCTTTTAAAGTATCAATGTAGTGGGTTTAAGCAATTTATTATTTTGTAGTGTTGGCTACAGAATAATAAAGCTAGATCAGCACTTTAGACATTTTCAAGAAATTAATATGTCTCTAAAAATTATCCAGAGTTTTGCTAAAGATAGTTGGGTATCTTAACACAATTAAATCCCTATAGAATAGGCTTGTTGTGATTTTTATAGTGGTAAAGAAAAGCCCAAGTTAGTGGCGAGAAGTCATTCAATCATCAAATATCTCAGTCCGTAAGACTCAAATTCGGAGATTTCTTCTCAGGGCTCTAAACCGACCTGGGGGTTGCGATGTTAAGACAACGCGACGTTGGTAGTCGTAATGGTCACCTTGGTTAAGCACATGTACCGTGAGATTGTGAAGGCTGATTGGAGACGTTTCACCCGCCTCAAGATAGTTTGTGTGGGTCAATTTGCCTGGGTCGATAATGGTGATAGACCCTTTGCCAAGTATCTCAAAGGTGCCATTCCCCTTAAATGCAGCACAGGTGTCTTCATCAATGCCGATGCCTAACTTATCAGGATGGGCTGCGATCGCACTGAGCAGGCGGGCCATCCGATTACGGTTGTGAAAATGCTGATCGACCAGTAGTTCGGGAATCAGACCTAAACCATCCATCAAATCGACTAATGATCGGTTCGGTGTTTCACCACTGCTTCCCCCTGAGATCATCTTTTCACCCATAATGGCTGCGCCAGCACTAGTCCCAGCCAGAGCAAGGGTACCTAAACGAAACCTTTTTTTGATAACGTCAATAAATTGGCTATTGCCAATGAGCTCACAGAGACGGACCTGATCGCCCCCAGTAATAAATGCGCCGGAACAATTGTCCAAAATATCTAACCAACGCTTTTCATCGCACTCATTAGGTCGACGAATATCAAGTACCTCAACCTCTTGAGCGCCCATTCTGCGAAAAATTTGGTAGTAGCGATCTCCGACCGCACCAGGTTCTTGGGAAGCGCAAGGAATAATACCGATTTTAGCCAGCTTTCCACCCGCACTTGCAAAAAAGGCGGTTAGAATACTGCACTCATTGACTTTGTCTTCTGCTCCACCAATAACCATCACTGGGTACTGGGTAGGAACTGCCATAGACTGTTGAGTTAAAAGAGTTTCCTGGAGCATAAAACGATCCTAAGTGATGCATTATATAACCACGGCGCAGCGAAATCAAAGCAGAAAAGATGAGCGCCTCCCTTTCAAATTTTATTGTGAGATTATAAACCTTGATCAGGACTACCGCGTCAATACTTGATAATCTGTGCTCTTTGTCTTTGTCAGCCTCTTCAGAGGCTAGAACATAGCGAAAATATTTTGAGTGGGAGACGAACAAATCACCATTGGCTGGCCTATTGCTGAAAGATCATCGTCTTCGAAATTTTGCGATTCAATCTTCTTGTCACTCCCACATCTCTACTAATACTTAAGATCATCGATTGATGAGTTGAAAATTTTCGATATTCTTGCAACCAGCACCAAAAAGACAGACTTGATTCTCCTGCTATGGGGATCAAAAGAAACCTTAGATGACAGACAATTTCGATTCGAGAATGGCTGTAATTGGGCTCACCTGTCCAATGAGTTGCCAACTCCTCCACACCACACCACACAGAACTTAATGATTATTGACTCTGCAAGCTAATGCTCAAAAGGCTAGCGCCTGCATACGAAGATTCTAAAAAGCCTACATGAAGATTCCAAATAGATTGCATATCGCTATAGTAGTATTGTGTAAGGTAGAATACATTGCCTGGCTAGTATTATCCCCCATTTAAAATGAAATCAGATAGCAGCAGCACCTTAAAAATTTAATTGATGGACAAATGTATTGATTATGAGCAGGAACCTTATTCCAAGAAATATTTTCTCTCCTTTAGTCAACGCAACCTTGGTAGGTAGCTTTGTCGCGTTATCGGCTCAAGCAGCTACTGCAATTATGGTTACCAACTCATATACAGATGATGACAACAATACGTTTGAATATAGCTTTAGCGCGCTAGAAGACGATGGCACGATTATGGCTACTGACTTAACTGAATTCATGGGCTCATTTACGACTAGCAAGGGCTCAGTAGCTTCTATAAATTTGGCAGACTTGAATGCTCCGGGGGGGACATTTCTGTTCACACAAGACTCTGACGGCAGCTCAACCGTAAGGCTCAAGAAAGGTAGTCTGGATGACTCATTTCAATTTAACGGTGATCTAAAGATGGGATTTCTCAGTGTCGCCCAAGTAGGCCCTGCAGAAATTAATTTCAACAGCAGTATCGTCAGTACCAACTTTGGCTCGAACGGAACAAATTCTCCTGCAGGAGGAACAAATTCTCCTAAAAATGTACCTGAGCCTCTCACTGTATTTGGCACTCTGACCGCATTACTCTTTGGATGGAGATTTAAGGGCATCCGTAGGCATCAGTAAAAGACTATCTCTAAATGATTGAGCTTACCTTGCTCTATTAAAGGGCGAGGTAGTTTTTCCTGTTTTATCGCCAAGAGTTTGCCTCGCTAGAGCAGTTTTTGTTCAGTTTTATCTAGCTGTCAGTTCACGTCCTAGAGGGTAGTGACAGGCAAAGATGCTGATTGTTGGATAGCAAGCAAGACGTACATCCCTAACTGGCGAGGTGCTCCTGTAAGTTACTGCTGTGATGTTCTCTGATATATTTCAACGCAGTATTCTGCAATCGTCGAATGCGCTCACGACTCAAATTGAGTTTGTCGCCAATCTTAGCTAAAGTCAAAGGCTGACCATCTTCGAGCCCAAATCTCAACTTGAGAACATCCTGTTCTTGGGGAGACAAACTAGCAAGGGCAGACCGAATATCTCGGCATAGAGCCTCATGGTTAACGTAAGCATTAGGAGTAATAGTTTTGTCATCTTCTAGAAGATCAATCATTGATGTATCTTGTTCATCTCCCACTCGCAAGTCGATGGATAAAGCAGGTCGAGATAACCTTAAGAATTCTTTGACTTTTTCTGTCTCCATATCTAATGCAGCCGCAATTTCTTGGGGTGTGGCTTGTCGACCTAGCTGTTGACTAAGGTCTCGCTGGATTTTCTTGATTTTGTTGAGCTTTTCAACAATATGAATGGGGAGACGAATTGTGCGGGTTTGCTGTGCGATCGCACGAGTCATGGCTTGGCGAATCCACCAATAGGCATAAGTCGAAAATCGATACCCTTTGGTTGGGTCAAATTTATCTACCCCCCGCTCTAAGCCCAAACTACCCTCTTGGATCAGATCAAGAAACTCCATATTGCGTTTCAGATATTTCTTGGCCACAGAAACGACCAATCGTAGGTTAGCTCGTATCATTTTTTGTTTGGCCTGCTGGCCTTGTTTTATGAGGCAGTTAAGCTCGTCTTCGTCTAACGCTACCTCTTGAGCCCAAGTTGCTATAGATATAGGTTCATTGCTGGATGCCTCCAGTGCTGCTTTGCCAGCAATCAGCTCATTCATACGTTGGACTTGCTTCCCTAAAATAATCTCTTCATCATGGGTAAGCAAGGGAACTTGGCCAATCTCGTGTAAATAACTGCGAACAAGGTCGGTCGAATCAGGTCGAGTCTTGCTGGTGCTGACTGGCATCGGTAGTGTTCCTTAGAATAACGATAAGCAGCCGATCTTCAAATTCGGTGACTGATGTCAAGTTAATACAGTAGCGCTTGATTATACATCTGCCTAACGAGGCATTTGCGAACAACTGGGAGCGAATTTACAACCGAAATTATTCTCAAAAGTCTATCCCAGGGGAGAGAAATGTGTCTGGCAAAAAATCACAACGATCAAACTAACAAGAACACCAAAGGCACCAAATTTCGGCTAGCCTCTTGTCATTAGCACCCTATCTTTGCTGCCCTAGCAATAATATGCTTTCAATTTCTGGTTCCCAATGGGTTTCAGTTTTTTGCAAAGCCGATCTGGAATATTGACTACTGAAGCCAAGTTAAATAATCAACTCATATATTTGTGCCCGCTGAATCCCAGATTATTGTTGGCTTTATTGGTTGCGGTTGTCGTGCCATTACCATTGATGGCGCTTAGATCCAGATACTCAAAGTTAAACTAAGAGACTGAAACCATTTTGGTTTGTGTTGGTGAGATGCTAGACATTGAATCGATCAAAGCTGCCATAACTAAGCTTGCCAATCTTGCTGGCATCATTTTTTTGCTAATAACTTCTTAAAGTTGCCTTGCCTTGTTCATCTTTGGTTGTGGTACTACAAGCTCCTTCTCAGGTTTGAAGCAAACCGTAAGATTTTCAATATAAAAACTGATATAGTCTAGTAGCCCGTAGACAAAGATCGTTAATCCTAGCAGCTCCAGTCCCTCTTCAAAGTGGACACTAATAAGATAGGGTAATGCTTCTTCGCCAAATGTTTCTGCTATTGGACCACCGATCATCTCAAAACCAATAGCGCCAGCCACGTAAGTAGTACCGCTCAGCCAAAATAATTGTCTGGTTGTCTTGGGCAAGTGTGCTAGAAAACGCAAATAAAAAATTACAAAGATAGCAACCAGAGGAATATAAACAACTATCCAGGCAAAGTGAAAGATACCCCCTGTATTCAGAGCTGATCTCAAGGGAAAGATCAGTTTTTCGTGAATTGAGATGGTTTCATCAATCGATAGAAATATGAAAATTAGCGCTAGTATTCGCCAATGATGGATATACCGTGAGTTGGTCCTTGACTTTCTCAGCGTGATAACAGCCAACAAAATCGCACACAGCAGCAACAACAACGCCGAGTACCAAGTAACAATGCTTGCCTCAACATCAACGGAAAGAAACCCTACACCAAAGCCTTGAATCTGGCTAAGACTAGAGTATCGATAAAATAAAGAACTAATAAAGCTAATCAAAACCAAACTACAGATGCTTATAAGCTGCCATCGAAAGATTTGCTTAGGGATGAAGTTGAGCTTGACGTTCATGGAGATTGTTGAACTATGTACGTTAACCTTAATTTAACTTTGGCCTCATACAAATAGCAACTGGACTATGGCAAGAGTAGCGTCATCTTAACTCGACTTTAGGAGTAGCTTGTCCTTTCACCCTATGCTGACGGTTGAATCAATGTAGCTTCCCTTGGCTCAGTGATCGGTGCGTTTTTTTGTGAAGACAGAAACGAGCTGAGTCGAAACTTCCTGATAATGCTGTAGGCCAAATTAGAATTCCAAAATGTACTGAGCTGTTAACTGAGATTGCTCTAAATGAGGGACATGACCACAGTTGGGAATCCAGATAAGTTGGCTGTTGGCAATACTTTTCTCAAATTGGGTGGCATCTTTACGGTCCATGATTTTGTCTGCGTCTCCCCATAAAATCAGGGTGGGCTGAGAAATGTCTTTGATGGTGTTGTAGAGAAAGTTATAGCCCCCACTTTTGGTGAAGCCAACTAAGGCTCGGTGCCAGTTAGGATCTTGTAAATGCAGAGCAGCACAGCATTCGGCATCAGGGGTGACAAAGCTGCGATCGTAATAGGCTTGCACACTCACCCAACGTCGAACCCTGGGATTGCGCAAAAAATTAGTTAGCCAGCGATCGAAGGGGGGGGAAATGAATTTGCTAGCTACCGGGGACGGTGCAAAACCCGAACTGTCTACAAGCACCAGTTTTTCCACAGCATCAGGATAGGATAAGGCAAAATCTAAGGCTGCTGCTCCACCCATGGAAGCTCCGACTAGAATCACGGGCCGCTGAATCATCTGCTGCCAAAAGCTATGGAGGTGAATCTTCATAGCCGTGGGACTGAAATCAACTGCCTTGGGTCGCTCGGTGAAGCCAAACCCCAACAAATCCAAGGCCCAAGTTTCGGTATGAGGTGCCAGCTTGGGGATAAGTCGCCGAAACTCCAAGAGAGAGCTATCAAAACCATTCAGCAGCATAATGGGAATATCTCCTTCCCCTTGCTGCACATAGGTTGTCAGAATTGGCTCGGACAGAAAAGGGGTGAAAATAGCTTGTTGCTGAATCTGCTGCGCTAGAGCAATGGAGGTATCTTCAGTGAGTTGCGCAACGTCGGGGGGTAAAAAAGATGGAAACATGCAGGAATGTACTTAGGACGAGGGTTCTCTCCGATGCCAGCACAGATGAATGAGGAAGTCATTTTTCATCTGCTACATGACGGAGATGCATTATGAAGTATAGAGAATCCACGTCAGCCTGCGGGTCGAGAAATGTAAAATAAGGATTTTTACTCAAACAATATGTCTGAAAGACACTGGCTTTTGTTAAGGGTGTGAACTGATTCTATTCTTCTCTCAAGTGCAGAATTACCATATTTTATCTCAAAAAATGAATGTTTTTTCCTTGAGTTGCCCTCGAAACTATTCACTCAATAAATTCAATATATATCGAATTTATTGAGTGATTTATACTTAAAATAATTTGAATAAAGAGAGATCTAAAGTTACATCGCTAAACTATAGAACTACGGTATAGATCATCACAATACAACGCCCAGATTGTTCCTATGATTGCTGTCGTTATTCCAGCAATAACACCCCCTGCAATCCAGCCTAAAAGGCCCCATGTCAGAATGAATTTAGTACTGGCTTTAATCATTAATCGGTAGGCGATAAAAGTTGTAATTGTGCCCACTGCTGTTATAGCTAGGAGGTCTTTGACAATACCCTAAGGGGTTTTCTGAGAGAGCTGATCATCAAAATAAACATCCCATATGATGATGAACATTACTATATTGGCAAAGGTGAGGAAAATATTTTTTACTACTTCATCTAGTACAGGTACTGCCGTGACAATAGAATTACTCGCTACTACTGCTAAAAGGCCAATAGAAACCTTCTTTCTTTTTCTCTTTAATTGATAAACCAATCGTCTACTATCCTAGGTCAATGAAATACTGAATAATTACGAGATCTATAACCAGTGACGGGGATAAGATCGGTCTGGCATTAAATTATTAAAAATGATGGTGCACAGCAATAATACGAATGAACCTGCCATCACGGGGGTTAGGACAAAATTCCAGCTTGCCTGACTCATGACCCCTACCAATGCAACTGCACCTCCAGGAGGATGGAGGGTTTTGGTTAGTTGCATCACTTTAATGGCCGTAGCGACAGATAAAGCCATTACCCAAGGCTCAGAACCAAACAGATAAACCATCACGACACTAATAATTCCCCCCAATAAGTTGCCAAAAATTAAATTTCGGGGTTGGGCTAGCGGACTATTGGGCACGGCAAATACAAGTACTGCAGCAGCGCCAAAGGGCGCAGCAATGAGAGGGTAGTCGGAAATTACGCTCAGATAGGCTAATGCAGCAATCCCTAAAAAACTGCCAATATAAGAAAAAAGGATTTGACTAGGGGGAAAACAAGGCTGATAACTTGAACTACCGTGGATACTAGCTAGATATTTTCTTAATTTAAACCAAATCTGATTTTCTCTAGAATTTACGGTTTCCTTATATTGCAGTAGTTGCAATTCTAAATTCAAGTACTCTATTTGCTTTTGCTGCTGTTTGAGCATACTTTCATATTGCTGGTGGATCTCTTGCATCTGCTCTGATGGAGAGAATTTGAGGAAAGACGGTTGTGTTGAAACTAATAATTTGTCTGAGACAGAATGGTCTTGCGGATGATGTTTCATACCAAATCCGATTGACATAGCCCCGATATAATGCACAATTAGTGAATGCCAAGAAACCTGTATCTCGAACCTCATTTTTCTACTGATGAGCTTAAGGCCCACTATCGAGCCAGCCATGATCCAGT